>Ga0210406_10000823_pt1 | contig 40398 bp, 75 predicted proteins | sample IncBWC30MmetaG_FD_155454 | JGI IMG/M metagenome (GOLD analysis project Ga0210406, IMG submission 155454) | Forest soil microbial communities from Barre Woods Harvard Forest LTER site, Petersham, Massachusetts, United States - Inc-BW-C-30-M | ecosystem: Environmental > Terrestrial > Soil >... | reverse complement strand
TGAGAAGCTCCAATAGTAGCGGCAGAAGCAAACTTTCTTCCATAGCCTCCGCCCCCCCCACCACCGCCAGCTGCTGATTGACCAGCCGATGTATTGGCAGATCCTCCGCCCCCACCTCCGCCCCCCACACATTCGATAATGCAATATTTCATATTGGCTGTTGGGGTGTAGGTTCCTGTTGATGTGAAAGTTTGCACATTGATAGTGGTGAAACCTGTACCTGTCGGAGTAGCCCACGTCCCATCACCTCTCCAGAAAGTCGTGGCAGAAGCTGAAGTTCCGCTATTAAGATGAGTTACTGCTAAGTTTCCCGATACAAAGCTTGCTAAATCAATGGCTGTTCCGTTCCAGACTCCAGTTGTGATCGTACCTAGAGTGGTAATTGAACTTTGTCCCACATACGCAGCTGATATATCGATGACGGGTGTAGTTCCACCGGTAGATGTAATTCGATTTGTTGTCCCAGATACACTGGTTACGCCAGTTCCCGCTGGGGTGGCCCATGTTCCGTCGCCTCTCCAAAATGTTGAAGAAGAAGCACTGGTTCCACTGTTTAGATGCGTAACCGCCAAGTTGCCACTAACGAATGAGGCTAAGTCAATAGCAGTTCCATTCCATACCCCAGTCGTAATAGTGCCAAGAGTCGTTATAGATGCCTGTCCAACATATGAAGCTGAAATGTCTATGACTGGAGTTGTGCCACCAGTCGATGTGATTCGGTTAAGTGTACCAGAAACGCTTGTAACGCCTGTTCCAGCCGGTGTAGCCCATGTACCATCCCCACGCCAGAATGTGGTTGCTGATGCGCTTGTACCACTGTTTAAATGCGTCACAGCTAGGTTGCCGGAAACGAAGTTTGCTAGATCAATTGCTGTGCCATTCCAAACGCCGGTAGTTATGGTCCCCAGAGTAGTTATGGATGTTTGTCCGACATATGCAGCAGAGATGTCTATAACAGGATTCTGACCACCCGTAGAGGTGATTCTATTAGCCGTTCCAGAGACTGTTAAGACACCCAATGCAGAGCTTTTAAGCCCAACAAATGCATTGCTATCGACGGTAAACGATGCAGTGTCAAAATGAGAAACGCCATTGGCTCCGACTGTAGATCCAGCCTGAGCAGAACTACGTTGGATTTGAATTGTGAAAGTATTCGCTGCCAATGAATCAGTTTGTATGACATTCGTTGTCGTTCCGGCGGCAACTTGTCCACCTGTCACTGTGATCACGCCAGAGCCATTCGGATTCACTGGATTTGTTCCTGGTGCAGTGAAAGTATCTACCTGCATTTTAGTGGCAGCAACTAGAGCCGTTAATGAAACCAAACCATTAGCGTCCACTGAGAAGTCTGTTGAATTGAAAGCAGCCAATCCAATTTTAGTTGCATCTGATGAGGCAATAGCCTGTGAGATCTGAACATTCGTAGTCACTGTCATGCCTGAAGCGACAGTGGCGACCGGGGTACTTCCTGCTGCTACGACAGCACCGAAGATATTTAATTGGTTCCCAATGGGGACCGCAGATCCAGTATTTCCATTGAACTGGACAGGGATTTGTGGATGATTCGTGATAAAATCTACTGGGCCAGCCTGACTCATTGTTTCACCTGTTTTAGTTGCTCTATTCGGGTGTAGAGATCCTCTACATGTTTTGAAGAAACAAAAGCCGCTTTCTTGATCTTCTCGATCTCACAAAACAATCCGTTAAAATCCACTTGGAAGATTTTGATTTGATCGATCATCGTTTTGCGGACTTCGGGAATTTCGCTTGGAAGATTTAAAATTTCGTTTTTTATAGAAGATGTTTTTTCATTAATTTCATTTGAAAGTCTGATAACTTCATTTGTAATCAATTGATCCAATCGAGATATTTCTATAGACAAAGTATCTAATTGATAATACAAAGCATTTATAGACGTTGAACATTCTTCTAGGATGGAAAATTTTTCGTCAGATTTGCTAACGCTTTCACGAACAAATTCCATACAAAAAGCCATTTGCTTTCGATATTCATCTAAGTCCGCATTGCATAATTTTTTATGGGCCTCATTGCGAGTTACCAGATTTTCAAAAGAGATATCTTGAGTCTTAATTTTACTACCAACGGAATTGGTATGTTCTTGCATCTCTTTTTTGATCTTCTCTAGAGCTGTATCAATCTTTTGAAGCCATTGATTTGTCGTATTGATAAAATCTTGGTTATTCTTAAGCTCTTGTGCAACTCTTCGGTCAATCTCAGCTGGGCGTTCCGTATACGATTTCAATGTAAACAGCTCCACTAGTTGGTGCGGCAGCCTGTTTAACGTAAAACTGGGTGCCTTGTGCAATTACAAAATTGTCATCTTTTTCTGGAACCATATTTGCCGTGAGATCGAATAACTTAAATGATCCGGCTGGCAGATAAAGCTGGCCGGTAGCATTAGTGTTATCAGTACTGAAAATCATTCCGCCAGCAGTATCATTGGTTATGCAGATTATGCGAGCTTCAACCGTTAATGGTCCGCCCACAGCTGCATATGTTCCGGAAATAGATCCAAAAGCAAGAGTTCTCAGGGTGTCTAAGTAAACTTTCTTTGCAGACATACTTGCTCCTTAAGCGTTGATGATCCACCAGTTGAAGGTAGATGTTTCGTTGCCAGTTGAAGTAAGTGTGAAACCGGTACCATCTTGAGCAGTGATTGACACTTGGCCCGGAGTTCCACCAGTTGTTGCTCTAGCATAGAAAATTTTCGCTGTTGCACTTGATGCAGTTGTGGCTACGGTGACTGTCCCAGGTGTTCCGCCCATGGCTGCTGAAGTGCCAACTGAAGCATTGGACCCTGTAGCGATAACGATCTTGTTACCAGCAGTTCCCAAAACTACGTTGCCATTGGTTGCAGTAATATTCCCTAAAGTAGCTGTGATGCTGGTGCCGGCTGTCACTGATGTGGTAGCTATTAAAGCTGTACCCGCTGTGATAGTTGTGGTTGAAGCAATCGTTCCGGGAGTGATGAACGTAGTAGGAATGCTAAAGGTGATAGAATGGGCGCCCGCATTGCCTGTAGATGTCAATTGATTCGCAGTTCCCAAAATTGAGATTGTGCCACCAGTCGGAGCTATAGCGCCACCTGATCCGCCTGTCAAAGTATCAACTGCGCCAATGGTTCCGGAACCAAGCGATATCCAAACACCTGCGCCAGCATATTGATAGCTTGCTGCATCTGGGATATCTAACCAGAAATCTCCGCGTACATACGCGACATCTGTTCCTGTTGGACCTCTATCCGCATAGATAACATTAGGCGGATTAATGGGACGGACTCCCGTATACTGTTTTGGACTTCTTGCTAATGACATCTATGCCTCCTTTGGGGCTTTTGGGGTAAGGGTGTTAACTAAAAACTTTACTTTACACATATAGTAAAACATTATTTGAGTCTAGTGATCTATTTAAGAGGGTGATATGCTAGGGGTTACATAGGAGAAGGCAATGGATCAAATTTTAGAATTCATGAAAGGTTTCAATGTTCAAACAATAATGAGTCTTGCCGGTATCGTTTGGCTATTCTCATCTAATTTGAAATCTGAAATGAAACTTTTGGAGGCTAAAATTGACCAACAATCCGCCCGTTCTGATAGGCTTTATGAAATGTTCATTGAATTAGTGAAGAAAGGTAGATAAAAAGATTATCAATAGAAATCATTGATATCATAACCATCTTCTTGAAGGGCTCTTTCAAGAGAATTGGAAGTGCGTTGAAGAGCTTCTGGTGATCCGGCTTTTAACGCTTCTAGAGCTCGGATGGTAATATTTTGATATTTTGGATCTGTCAATAACTTTGTTTGAAGACGACTATAAGCTTCTTTCCCTATTTTATGGATCAACTTAGCGCTTCCGGCAATCAAGCCGTATTTAGAGTTGTGAGTCCAAAGAGATCCTGCAAATCCATACCACAGACCTTTATCTAAAATAGCATCCATTTTTGCTGATTTGGCTGAACCCAACTTCTTTTGGAATTGCCCCACATCTTTAGCTAGTTTGGATATTTTATGAAGATTCTTAGCTTGGTCTTTTCCTAAGCCGGCATCCAGAGTCTCCCATGTCTTTTTATTTTTAAAAGATTTATGCATCTTATTCCAATCTATATTTCCTTCTGCAGTTGTCGATTTGCCAATTAGATCGCTGACTGCTTCTGCTTGATAGGCTCGTTGAATGCCCTTGTTTACTTTTTCAAACTTTTCAGCCAACACTTTGCCTTCGGGCCCAGCATTTCTAAAGGTGGATTTAATGCCATTTTTCACATGAGTAATAAAGATCTCTTTTTCTTTTGGGTTTAACCATTTCCCCATCTTATTCAATTCTTTATAAAAGTTGATATATGTATCTGCATTTGGTTGATGAGCAGCTGCAATCGAAGCATCTTCGAGGCGTTTCAAAAATGGAGCTGCATCGGGATTTTCCCCCAATGTGTTTTTAACTCTTTGAACTACATTTTCAATTGTCTTTTGAAATCGTGATGGATCTTTAATGGTTATGTTTTTAGCGCCTCTAGCGACTTCTCCATAAGCATCACTTGCAGTTTGATGAAGATGTTCTGTCCCTTTCCCATATCCCGGAAAGGCATTCTCAAGAGTTTCATTAAAAAGACCCTCAGAACGCTCCAAGGCGCCTTCAAAAGCTTTTTCTGATGCTCCGGTAGCCTTAGCACGTTTGACGCGATTGGTGCCCGCTTTCTCAGCGTTTAAAGCCAAAGTGATATCTTGGTCGGTGTAACCAATCTTTTTAAGCGCATTAATTCTTGCCCTGATGACCGGATCTTTAGATGTTAAAGCACTCGATACTGATTTGCCTTGAGTGGCCAATATAGTGATTATTTCTGCGGTGGCTTGAAGCAACGGTCCACCACCCACCTCTTCTACAGCTTGTCCAGCTGCACCACCAGCCGCAGCAGATACGGGGGCATTTATCCCAAATGAAAGAGTATTACCATAAATCTGCCCAGCACGATTAGCAAATTTACCTTCAGGAGTCGTTGGTTGGCCAGGCCCACCATATTCTTCTATCGTTTTCTCAATATCTTGACTGGTTGGAAGTCGTCCAGGTCGTGGGGCGAATTCATTATCAGAAAGCATAGAAAGGGAATAAATATCCGAAGCAGACATTGGCTGCCCTGTCTCTTTTGGTTTATCCAATAATTCAGCTTGGTAATCATAAACCGCTTTTTCACCCGGATGTTGATAATCTTCTGGAGGGTTTATTGTGGTCAATTCTAGAACATTTCCCCAACCACCTAGAGCACCTGAAGCTGTGCCTTTAACTGCCTGTTGGCCGACTTCTTTTGCACCTCTACCAATACGTTCCGCAGTGCTTTCATTTGAGAAATCTAATTCATCTCTGGGCAAAGGATTGTCTAACTCATCTTCCCATTGGTCTAAAATCGAAGCAGGACTTTTTTCACGTACGGTATTATTAGATTTGCTTGGTGTGGAAATTTTCTTAGATTTTGCAGGAGCATTCAATTCTTCGGACCAATCATCTAATATAGACATGCTTATTCCGGCAATTTATATTTTAATCGTTCTGTGGCTACTTGGGCAGCCTTTTCTTTGTCGCCATCATATTTCGTAAGTAGAATCTGCCACATGGTTTTATCTATGACAGAGCCAGGAATAGCAGGTTTCAATGGAACTTTCCCAGCAGCAGCTTTTCTCTTCACAGGATCACTAGAAACTTTTACGAATTCTTGGATCTTTTTATTATTTTTCTCTTCAATATGTTGCACTTCATTCGCCCATTGATCTTGGATTTGCTGGGCATATGGAGCTAAAGCAGTATTCACATCTTTAGAAATGTTAGATGGGACATATCCCAATTGGTTTTTATACCGATTTTCTATCTGGGATGTCAGCTCTATTCTTACTTTGTCTAACATTAAATTTGATCTCATGCCAGCTGCTAGCATTTCATTGGCTTCTTTTGTCCGCGAATCGTCAGTCATAGCAGAAGATAAAGCCTTCTCTAAGAATTGATTTGGACGTACACCAGGTATACTCGACAGATCAGAAAGAAAGAATTCCTTGGTGGCTGACTTTAACTGGGCACCTTTTGCAGAACGTAAACTTTCCAATCCGGTAACATCAGCCAATTGGTTCTGAAGAGTGTCTAACTTTGTTCCAGAAGCAATAGCTTGATCAATTTGTTTTAAAGCCAGTTCTTTGCGGGGAATCCCTTCTGCAATCTTATCGATCTTAGAAAGAAAATCTGTAGAGCGTTTAACGTCAGCTTTCAGACCCTCTTTTTCTTTATTTGTCTGACTTTCATAGACAGGTTCTAAAGCTTTTGCCACATCAGGTGCTACGATTTTTAATTGAGCCATCTTCTGAGGGGTCACACGGGCGTTGTTCAACCCTTCAGGATTGGGACCAGATACGACACCTTGTCGCGCCAGAGTGTCTGGATGTTGTTTGACATCATTAAGTATCTTAGTGAGATTGTCTGGAGCTTCAGTCTGTTGTCCCAAATAGGAAGGGCCATTCATCGCATTAGAGCTATTCAAAGGATTCTGCGATGGAGAAGATTGTCTATTAAAAATCTGATCTATCACATCTGTTTTTCTTTGCTCTTCACGGCTTTTTCTGAGGTTCTCCGAAAAGCTTTGAGCAAAGTTTCCAACAGCTTGTTTTACTGCATCTGGTTGCGCATCGATCAATTGATATTGAGGCATGTTATCCTCCTATGGTTGGTTGAACGCCAGAAGACTGAGCAGTTTGATATGGAGTTCTTCTGTTTTTCAGAATATCACCTAGCATATCTCCAGCTCCGCTCGATAGAGTAGTCAATAGATTATCAAACACTGAAGGTTGACGGCGTTGATTCACATGGGTTTGTAGATTTAAAGCACGGTCAATGGCATTTGATCTGCGGTCCAGTTGAGATTGCTGGCCGTTATAGAGCAATTGAGCCATCTGAGCATTTAGGTTATTCTGCACATTTGTCCCGGCTTTAGCCAGAGCCCCGCCAAGATAACTTGAGTTTTGAAGATTCTGGCCTCGGAATTGACCTGTGATAGTGGGGACTATGTTTTCTTGAAATTCTTGATATTGAGGTTGGGCATATGCCTTTTGATAAAAATCTTGCATCTGTTGAGGATTATATTGACCATAGACATCAGCTAAAGGACCACCTGCGCCCTGAAGAGCTTGTGATTGTTGTTCATATAATTGCTTCTGGCGTGGATCGAATGTGCTGACTTGTCTTGGTTTCTTTTCTTTACGGCTACCGAAAAAACCACCAATTGCACCTAAGCCACCACCGACTAAAGATCCTATAGGACCAAATGCTGCCCCATATGCCGCTCCTGTGCCAGCTCCGGTTAATCCTCTTCCAATATCGTATGCCATATTTTCTCCTACGTGATTTCAGTCCACGTTACTGCTATATCAGATGTTCGGCTAGTCATCATCCAAGCCCTGTCAGAGCTTGTGCGCACCCAAACATCACCTATATCATAATTTTTATTTACTTGATCTGACGCAGGAGGGTCTTGATCGGCTATCACCCGCTTGCTGACTTTGGTGTTCACTACGTTTGCAGTATCTGTGTAAGCTTTTGAGAGCTGATTATAGAGATCATCCCCCATGTCTTTTATGCGAACTCCCCAATTAAATACCCTAGAAAGTACAGGCATTAGATTAATCTCCCGACACCTGCAAATCCCGGCATCATGGCTTGAATTTGGATAACAGAAAGTGCTTGTGTGTTCGTCAACTTAAATTGGATGAATCGCGCTGTCTGATTGATGAAAATCTTCACCCATCTTTTGCTTCCAAGATCATTGTTATCCGGTGTGCAGTTAATGCGATATGGGTGCTGATAGGTAATCAATGAAGCATCTTCCACTTGAGTGACATTTAGATTGTCATTTGTGATGATTTCGACATCTATGAAGCATTCTTCTGGGCCGCTTGCCACGCCCCCAGATGTGTATGCTGAGAAAGCCGTTGCATCGATGGCATTCAATGAGAACGTGTTTTGATCGATGACTGTGATCTCTGAAGCTAGACCATTGATTTGGGTCATTCCTCCAGCACCGTGAATTGTAATTATCTGATTGTTTTTAAATTGATGATTATTTGCAGTTACAATTGCAGGATTCGTTTGAGTAATATTAACCAAATTAATATTTCTAGTAACGCCAGTATTGGATGCCGAGACGTACATGTATAAATAGCCACATCGGACTTTTTGTGCATTTTGAGAAAAGGGGTTGAATTTTTTGGTTGTCGATTCAAAGGGTATTACTCTAGAGGCAAAGCCCCCAGATGTGTATGAAGAAAATCGATCGGTTGGCATATCAAGTTGAAAGACACGATTAGGGGTGATAATGCTTTTGATGGCACCCTGTTTATCATTGCCTTCTGCCATTCCAGACATTCCATTGATAAATATGTAATCGCCATCAACAAAAATGTTAAAGTCGGTTTCTATCTGAAGAGTATGCGAATCGATAACTGTGGCATTTCTAATGCGCACTGGATCGTCTTCAATACCATTCACATTCAGACGCCAGATCTGACCATTTTGTCCACCACCAACAGCAAAAGGAAGTCCCTTCGTGTAGCTAAAGGCTTGCCAATTCCCGAATCTTTCTGCCATTTCATCCCAGTTCTCGAACTCCAACATGTCGGTCCATGTCGTATTAAACGATTCAATGAAGTTTCCCATGCAGCTAAGTGGAATTCTATAGACGCAATAATTGTCTTCTTCATAGTTAGTCACTAAAATGCGATCTGAAGTAGGGTTTTGGGGAGAAGGGTGTATCAGATAAAGATCGCGGTCTTCATCGACAGAACCCGCGAAGCACAGATCAAAATTACTTTGATCGATTTGATCGAAAGAATATTCCGGAATTTTGTCATCGATTCTATCTACGCGATAGCCATCCGTACCGATATATCCCCTTGGACTGATGGTTGTAGTTCGCTCTAGATAAGTGAACCCAGAAAAAGGAGCTCCAGAGCCGCGGCTGCTATCAAGCCGAACTAAAGTAAAGGGAACAACATCGCTTCCGGTGAATTGTAATATCCAAGTGGAGTTCTCTGTAAAGATAACTAGATCATCTCTATTGAAAGCAGCTGCAAAGATAAACGAAGCATCAGGGATGTCGATGACGCCAGCCCCTGTCGCAGTCGTATCAAAAACATCACTGTTAGCACCGGTTCCAGATATTCTAATTCTTTGCCCAAACACAACACCATCTTCACGAGTTCTTAATAGAATTAGACGGTCTTTCAATTGAAACATCAGCAATGCACTTAGGGTGGTCACGCCAGTCAATGTAAAGGCATAGACGGTTATGGTTGTGCCATCATATTGGAGAATTGGATCAACACTGTTGGCGAAAAGAAGCCTTTTGTTATTTGAAGCATCCGGATAGTTGACCCAAGTGAAGAAATTGTGATTGTTTCCCGTCAATGTAATTGGTAAAGCAAGGAAATCCAATCTATTGGTAGTTTCGTTATATCTATTGACATTGCGAGTATCGGCAACAATTAATTCACGTACACCGGCTGAAGTGTAATAGTTAGCCACCATCATCACTGGAAGCCCTGGAAAAGCGCTATAGGTTACTGTTATAGCTTGAGCTACGGCAACGATGGCATTAAAAGTAATAGACATCGCCCCTGTGGTATAATTGACCGTGCCACTACCACCAGCTGGGGTGGTAACAAAGTTGCCTAGACCGTCATCAGTTGCTGATTGAGCTCCAGCTGTGATGGTAATAGATCCGCGGCTAAGAGGGATATGAGCGGCTGTGTGTGTATATGGCCCTGCGGTGCCATTTCCAGTCCCATAGGACTCAGATGTCGTCGTAGTGATTATACGCGATTCTGTGTAAGCTGAACCACCTTGTTGCCCGGTAGCATATTGATCAAAACCAGGGCGCTTATTCCATACTCCACGATAAACGAAACCATCCAGCAAAGATTCTTGGGAATCATCTGGCTGTAGCCACGGCTGAACCGAATTGTCTAACCCAGTTACATATTTGGCAATTAGATAGGGAACGTATGAAGCGCTCATTACCCTCCGCTAATTAAGAGCATGACATTAATAGGATCAGCACTAGATGTGCCATCGACACCAGTGTCAATTTTTACATGTCCTGTTGTCACAGAATTCCCATAGGTTGCATTTCCCTGAATTTGAAGAGGAATATTAGTGCCAAAAGGGAACATACACATACCAGATGCAATGTAAAAATTTGATGGCATTGCTATTGTGAAAGTAATCGTATAAAGTCCATTTGAAGTTCTAACTACTGAAGCGACATTTTGTGAATAATTTATCGTGATAGCAAACGTTACTGGAGTCACGCTAAAGTTTACAGCTGCTCGAACCGGAAGTGTAGGTGTAATTTGATAGAGATTATTTAGACCATCTACATAAGACAATGGGAAGGATGAGATTGCTGTGTTAGCAAACAATTGTCCTATGGTGGCATCTGTCCCAGGAACAGCTATGGGTAGAATTTTGATATCTTGATGATATCCATCATCCGTAGCTGCTGTATCATTGAACTTGTGGTTGGCCCCTACAATGGTTTTCAAACGTGTAAAGTTAGCGTTCGCTTGAGCTGGAAACAGTCCCGGAGATTGTCCAGAGTTTGGGATGTTTGTTTGATAAGTCATAAAATCTCCTAGAAGGTTGGGTAAGTTCTTTGGTTTTCATATTGTTGATTTGTCCGCGCATACATCATTGATCGATACCGCATGTACGCCGGCATCGTAGCGTTATATTTATCCATCTCACCGAAGTCGCTGAAGATGTCCATGGCAGCCCCATAGGCTACATATCTCCAGAAATATGAATTAGTGACTTCATCTGATGGCGACGCTAGCTCAGCTTCAATCATGTTGGCTTGGATCTGGATGGTGTATTCTTGATCGGGTGGTCCGCGGAATATCAACTCGTTATTATAATATAAAACATCTTGCGGTCTTTGGGGAGTTGCACCAACCACTTGTGGCCATTTAGCAAAGAAAACAGCAGGCGATTGATACCACCACAAACTAAAGCGAGTAATTTGAGTGGGACTAACTTCGTTGTTGACCCAAACATAAGCTGGTGGGCCGATCGTACTGAAACCAAGCGCTGCAAGATCAACAGGGAATGGATCTACAGTCGTTTGATCAATAGTGAACTCCCACCAGGTTTTATTTTCAAAGAGACGCGCATCTTGAGGCATCTCTAGGTTTAGAAAATCATTGACATAGCCGAGCATAATCGTATCTGTGAAAAGAGGGTCTGAAGCGTCTACACGACCTGTGACGTTTCTCACGATTTGAATAATTTCTGCACCGGACTTTGGCATATGATCTCCTTAAATAAAATCTAGTACCTGACAAGAAAATCGGCTTTTCTCGCCTACTTGCACAGTTTCAGTTCGTTTACTTCCGGGCTCGACGGGCTTTTCTTCAAAAATAGGCACTGACAAACGGTTGATAAATCGAACTACTGGCAATGGCAGGTCATAAGTCTTGCCGGGCTTCAATTGTCCTTTCCAATCGATCTCACGCGTTCTGAGACGACTTTTAAGAATGTTTTCTGGCTGATCGAACCTTTGAAATTTCACTCTTACTTTTTTGTGGATTGGTGAATTCTCATCGGGAACTTTTACTGGACGGCCCTGTTTGCGAGCCCAGTTATTATATTTGTCATAGTCTTCCATGGTATTTAGCTCCATGCGTGCATAGTCGAACTCTTTGTCGACTATAATGTCTTCTTTTCGTCTAGATGCCATTTGTTTCCTTTTTTAAAAAAGGGGTGAGTTTCCCCACCCCTAGGGTTTACGATGCAGTTCCAAGGTTGTAGTAGCTGTTAAATTGGAAAGCTTCTAGATAGATAACATCTGAAGCAGATCCCATAATAGCTGTACCCAAGGTGTAAATATAAGAAGGTGGCGAGTCCACGATTCCTAAACTTGGACCAGTCAATGTTGATTGCCCACCTGACGTGTATGTGCCTGAAGTTGTTACTGGCAAGCCATAGATGTCATATAAAGCAAAAGTAGTCCCTGAAAGGACTTTTACAACGAATGTCTGGTTGTTTACTGTTGCACCAAGAGAACCAATTACTTTCGTGATGACAACACGATCACCATCAGTGTAAGCAGCAGTGCTGGCTACGGTTACAACGCCAGGCGTTGCAGCTGTGATGTTTGTGATCGTTTTATGTTCATCTGCGAAACCACCAGTAGTGCTTGCGTTCGTTACACCGTTTGTTGTCTCCAAAGTTGAAGTCAATGTTGTGGTGCCACGAGTAATGATTAGAGCGTCCCCAGCAGGGAAATCTCTTAACCACACACCCTGGATGTTGTTGGTGTTAGTGCCATATTTAGTATAGTTCCACCATGAAATCTTATCGGCCACGAATGGCAATGTAAGATTATAGGCAGCTCCCGCAGAGATGATGTATCCTGCGTATGAGTTTGTCACCAAGCTTTGTTGAACTAAGCCAGTTGACAAGTTTGCTGAAGTACCGAGTGATGCTGTCATATATTTCTCCTTATGCTGCTGTGCAACGTAAATTGATTACCCAGCTGTCATCGAGAATGACGCTTCCAAGTCGTCCTTTCCAACCCATTGTCTGACGTTGGTTAAGGGCATCTTCCCCAGCTCCTAATGGCTTAATGATCATTTCCATTGACTGATCGTCAATAGCGATTCTGCCATAAGCGTTAGCAGCGAACATGAAGTTGCTATAAACGGCTGGTGAAACTGTGTTGTCGACATATCCCTCAGAAGTCATGACTACGCGAACTTCATCGAGTGAGCCATATTCCGCCTCTAGGACAGACTGTTGACGTGGATACTGAGCAGTGCTCAAGAAGTTGGAAAGATTCTTCACATTGCTACGGATAGCAGTGTTGATAATCATCCAAAAAGCGGCCCAAACTGGAGCCGTTCCGAAGGCGTTGGTGCCCTCCTCATTCGGCGAAAGTTTTTTGCCATTGTTTTCTGTCAGAAAGTCAATTGCCAATTCAACGTCGGTAGTTGTGATCTCTGTGATCGCATTACCATTAACGCCGTTTAAGCAGTCAATTTGTGCCGCTGTAGCAGCTAACATGTTTCTGATAATTTTATCGTACGTGGACCACATGTTCTGTGTGAGCATGTCTGCAACTTCGTTAGAAGTTTGGTCTTGAACTGTGATGATGACATCGTCACTAAGCTCGACAACTTTACCGTATTGAGATACGACAGCAGTGATATCGAATTTAGAAACTTGTTCAGCATTAGGAGTGACACCTTCAGTAAGCGGGGTAAGCGCATCTGCAAGGTTGTCAAATCGTCTAAAAATAGCAGACTTACTGTTCTTTTGAGGAATTCTGCGCTCTTGGCAGAAATATCCATGAACATAATAAGGCTGGTGCCTGTCGAGCAAGATATTGTCGAAATAAATTCCGACTTCTGGATCGACCTGCGTTGTGGTTGTTACGCCGCTGGCCATTAAAAGCCTCCATTGGGTTAATTACCCCTGGAGTAGCTCACGACGATAGTCCTTAAATTCCTTCTTACCTCTCATACTTTTCATGTAATCACCCTGACTCATATTCGCAGGTTTCCCAACAACAGCTGGGGTTCCAGGTTTCTTAGAGTTATCAACTATTCGCTTCGCGTCTTCAGCTTTGCTTTGCTTTGCAGCAGCATTTGCTTTTAGCGCAGGCGCGTAATCTTGGACAATTTCATATGCACGAGAATATCGATTTGGAGCTCGTTCTATCGTTTCAGCTAACCAAGGTTTTCTTTCTATAATTTCTTTTAGGTGCATGTCTATCTGTCTTATGGCCTCTGGGTTTGCGTCTTTAAACGATTCTTCGGCAATTTCTCTTTTCATCTGGATAAAGTCTTCTTTACTCAGTTGATCTTTGAATTGTCTAAGGTCACGTTTATTCACCAAATCTTCGTCGCTATTATCTTGAGCTGCTGGCCTTTGTTGCATAGATTCCAATTGGGCTTTTTGCTGTGTTGCTAGTTCTCTCAAATAACGATTCTCTTCGTCCCTTTCCTGGCGTTTTTGGCGCTCTGCTTCTAAAGCGGAAAGTGGCACTTGGCGCTCGGCTTGATCAGCTACCTGATTGTCCGACCCAGCGTCGACAACCGGTTCGGAGACAACAGGTTGTTCGGCTTCTATTTTCTGATTCATTTCTTACTCCCGTAAGTTGTTCGCCCGTAAAGCGGCGGCCTTGCTTGACGGTGGCTCAAGCTGTTAACACCCGTTTCGATTTCTTTTTAGACTTAGGCGCAACCGAAAGCGTCTTTCCTAGGGTAGGTAAAGCCAATTTTCCACCTGGGTGCATTACCCATAGTAGTGTCTTTACCCCTCTACGATTGTCTACCTCGTAGAGAAAAGCTTCTGCGACAAGGGGTGGTTTTTCCATACATGCTTGTAGAAAAACCCGTCCTACCTTGCCCCCTAAGTTTTCCGGGAACTTGACCTTGCCGAGAATCCAGTACCGGTCGGGTGCTTGATTCGCGTTCATGATCTTTTCCAACTCATCATTGAAGTGCATAGTCAGACCTTCTTTTGCAAGCTGATGCTGAACTTTCATTTGTTGCTGAGTTGATTCCGGAAGTATTAGCATCCCATTCCTCGAAGTGATTCTTTCTTCGCTTCTTCGTCTTTCAGTCTCATAATTTTCTCTCTATCAGCATTGCGACCGAATTCGGAAGCAGCGCTAATTGTAGAGCCTTTTTTTGGAACTGGACGAGGGTTGCCTTTAGTGGAATACTCACCACGCGCTTCTGATCCCGCACTACCTTTAGGTGGGATATAGCCGTTGTTGTACCCTTGCATATAAGGCATCATTTTCTCTTTAGCCATTTGGGCCTCCATTTACGTTATTTCCGTCACCTTGGCCGACGGATTGACCTGGACTCCCTTGAACTGCTTCTTGCGATTCAGTTTTCAGGGATTCCATCACTTGTGAGTCCTGGCTTAAGGTGTCATTAGCTCTATCACGGGCCATTTGACTCATTTCCATTGCCAGGCGAACCGCATCCATAACGGAATCGTTTTTGTTTTTTTCCATTTCAGAGACAGTCTTAGCGTTATCAAGCAGTGCTTTGGCGTAATTCTGTTCGCCTTCTGAGATTCTTTCTCGCGCAAGACCGATATCTGAAAGCACACGAGCTCTTCGTTCTTGAGCCAGAGCAATTGCTTGGTCGGATTGACTCATCAGGTATTCGTTCTTTATGCGGCGATCTTCCACTTCTTGAGCTTGGACTTGTTGCTGTTGAGCTGATAGTTTTGCGACCGCTTCTCGAAGTTTTGTCTTGCCTTGGAGTGGCGCTGCATCAATGAGCTCTTCGTCAGGGATAGCAATCCCAATAGCTCTTAGCTGCATCAATTGGAAGTAATAAGCTTCGCGCTGGGTCTGTGTTTTGACGGTAGACTTAATCAGGCAATCGTATTGATCAAATTGACCAGAGAAGAATTCTGGGGTGGGTTGTTTACCGGTAATACGCCATACTTTCCCAGGCGTGAAGTTCTTTTGGATTGCTTCTAGAGCAAGATTGCCAAAAAGTTTCTGGGCATATTCAAAGTTATCGAAGAGCCCTCGATTTCCTTTCAGGCCGTTAGAAGCTCTAACTTCCGCCAATTTTCCAGACACCTGGATGTCCCCGGTACTAGAAAGACCCAGAAGTTCATCTGAGCCACCGGGGATCTCCATGATGTTTCGGTCCATGATGTCTTGATACTGAAGGTATCCAGGCGGAATGTTAGGGGCCGAAATTTCTTTAATATCTGTCTGAACATCGAATTCGGGATTGACGACGATGTTTCGACCTTGGCCAGACTGAAATAACATGTCTGGATCAACGACAGCCCCATTTTTATGAATCCATCCGGAATTGATAATGGATTCCATCAAGTCGATAATTTGGCTATGACGTCTATTATATTGTCGTTGTGCATCTCTAATTGAGCGAACTACACCCTGGATCTTTAATTCGTAGGTGTCAATTAACGGTTCGTGATATGCTATGATCGGAATAAAGGGGAAATTATCCAGTCCAGTTGGGTCTGGTCCCTCGTAGAGTAATTTTCCACCGACGATGATGTTTAGTTCGACAGAACGCTTGTGAGAATGGATCAGTTGAACACGCGGATTTCTGGAAATTTCTTGTTCTAGAATGTCTTGTTCTTCTGGTGTGCCATGCCACTCTTGAGAGACACCTGTCTCCATGTCGACAATAAACTTTTGAGGTTTATTAATTCTTTTCCAATACTGGTCATATGTCAGAAGGTTTTTTGCTATATACGTTGAATTATACTGACGGTAGATCCCCAGATACTGGTATTTATTATCCCTTATGCCGGTTGGTATATTATCGATTTCATGCGCTGGTACCCACGGCAGAAGTGCCTTTACTTGTTCACGGCTCAAGAGATCGCGTGTGGACGCCTGATCGCAATCGCCTAAGTCCCTACGTGTGAAGTATGGATCTAGCATTAATGCGTTGAATGGCTTCCAATAGAATTTGAGATCGCCATTGACTTTGTCGCATGAATAATCGATGTAGATACCGATGATGGCCAATCCAGTTTTAAGAGAGTGCTCAAAGGCTTCTGAGAAGACATACTCGGCTTGTGCCTTGGCGTAAACGAACATCATTACTTCTGAGAATAAATCCGCGGTCGCCTCATCTGATCCTTCGACCGGAGCCACAACAGTAGAAGTTCTATTTTCCCTTTCGTAACCAGAGAATAGATTAATTACACGTCTAATTTTATTTAGTTCAAGAATCATGCGACGTTGTTTTTCTAACATCGTCTTTTCTTGTTGAGTCCAATTATCGCCAGCGTATGCCCGAAGATCTCTATAAGCAGCAGCGTAGTAGACACCCCAAGTTCTGTAAGCGTCGTAGAAGAATTGATTGAACTGGGAAACCTTATTGTTTCCGCCTGGAATGAATCCGGTAGTATAGACGCTCATCTAGATAGACCCCTATATTCAAATCTTTACTTGATATAGGATTTAAAAAAAAGTGTTTACTCTTTTTCTTGCCATTCACCACACAAACAGTTGTCAGCTGTTAGCGGGAAAGTGGATGATTTTGCATCAAGTGGCACTGGGGGAAAGCGCCGACATTGACCATAGCTAGCGATAACATCTAAGTTTTTGTATTCCAATCTGCAAAAGAACTGGCAATTTCCGCATTTTGCATTCTCATATGTGACTTCTTCATCCATATTTAGACCTAATTTTCTTCCAATCATCCGCAGTTAGTCCACGATTGCCTACAAGCGTCTGTACGGCGTTCATGGCATAGATTAGACTAATTGATCCATGGGAGGCCCAATTGTGGAATGGACGCTCTCTAAAGCATTCTTTTTTCTCATTCCATTCTTTGCGGTAGTTTTCAACAGCTCGTATCCCTTCACTGCATCGCGTTTGATCAAAATAGATCCTGGGGAAGAAGGCTCTAAGCATTTCGATATCGACTAAGATATTTTCAGATTTTTTAATAATATCAGTTCTAAAACCCATATCCCGAACATAATCTGCATAACATTTCCCGGTCGCAGGGTTTTTATTAGCCGCATCATGTGGAAGAAAAATACGCTCAATAGGATATGGAAGCTTTTGAATCCACTTGCCATAATGCGGAAAAGCTTCTCCACTATTTTCATAGTAATCCAGCATATGGATTTCTTTACCGACAACCTGGAACGTCCAGATAGCTGTAGCATCATCCCAACCGATGTCGGCGACGGCAAATTTATGTACGTAGTCGTCGGCCGGGATATTACAAATCCTTTTCTCTTCGCGGGCTTTGGCCATAAGTGCTGCAAAGTAATATCCTTGGTTTGCTGTTTCAAATGATTCTTCAGGCGTAGAAGGGTATTCCCGCTTCATGTATTCGCCTTGAGTTTCTTCTTTTTTGACATACCACGCTTTTTGTTGGTCTGTCAGCTTTATCCCTTTTTCTTCCAAACTTTGGAAGTATTTTTGGCTTTCAATAGGGATTACCAATTCATCGTCGCTCAAGATGTAGTCTGGATGTTTCCACCAAGGGAAGAACCAGAATTTCCAATCGAGCGTGCTAAGATTTTTTCCAGCCGCTGCTGTAGCCATGGATTGCTTGCACATTTCGTAAAAGTCGCCGTCGCGGCCGCGCGCGGTAGACTCAATCGTAGCGAACTGACCGCTTTGGAGTGTATTAAGCGCTCCAGACATGATCTCTGCGGCTTTTGTTGGATTCTCAACGCAAATTTTTGCGAATTCTGTAATGTGAAGGAGTTGAAGAGTCCCACCACGAAGTCCGGTTCCAACTCTAAAGACAGAGCCATTTCCAAAACGAAGTTCGTTAACATTGTCTCTGTAGGCCGGAGCATGCTGCTTAAAGCATTCCGGTATGTTGTCGTACGCGAATTTAACTTTATCACGAAATATCTCCTTTGCTGTGTCTTTGTTATCCGCTATGATCGCGGCATGTATGTTATCGTTGTAAAGGCATGTGTCCAAAAACAGGAGAGAGAAGAACGTGGTAACACCCAATTGACGTGCCTTTAGAATTAGATTTAGATAATGCAGATTGTCTAACAGTTCTAATTGGGCCCAATTTGGCTGGAATGTCAGTATCTCTCCGCTTTTGGTCTTGATCTTGTATATATTGGACATACGCCAAACTCTGTCGGCTATTCTGGACCGAGCCATCAGATCCATTTCCTTCGAGGTAGGCCTTTTTGGTGATGTCAAAATGTACCCTTTTTTGTTTCTGAACTCCATTTAGTCCACGGAACATTTGAAAAAACTTTCCTTTCGATTCGTGAAAGTGGAAGATCGGCGCATTTCTTGCACAACATAAGATCATCATAAGGGATTGGCAAGCACCTGAAATACTCCAGTGGATCTTTACGCCCACAGTTTTCGCAGTAGAATTCAAGCGGTTGCCTTCTTTCTTCCATTCTTAATTTTCTTCTTTGGTTCTTTGGTTAGCACATAGAATGCTAGTAGCTTTGTCATGTCCACAAAAAGGGTGTCACCTTCAGCGTCTTTACAGGGAACAAAACAGTTACCGTGATCTGGGCTGTTCATGTATGTTTCGCAGAAATGTTCCCAACTATCTATGCGGACTTGGAACTTAGAAGCGTACATTCCTGGGTAGATCCCCAGAATCTCAACGAATTGTTGTTGCATAATACCCCCTGATAAGAGCTCACCCTAACAAGTCAAATTTTTATAAATCAACATGTTTCTTATATTTACTGAAAATATTTCTTATGTGATTGTGATATATATTGCACATGAGGAGCATATATGGCTAAAAAGCTGGACGCAAAAATGTCAGAACAAGACTGGCAGAATCTGAGATTGCAACTGAAAACCTTGGTTGATATCTATTGCAAACAGAATGATGAGATGATGATTATTAAAGATTCGTTAAAGAAGATGGTTAAGATAATGACTGTCGAACAGAAGAGACAGCAAATACAGTCCATGAAGAAGCCTAATTATTTTACTGGTTTGTCTTCGTTTAAGTGGGCTTCGATTCTTCCGTCTTGGCTATCGAAGTAGGATGTTCGATTAGCTCTCTATCACATGGGGGCCAACCATAATCCCTTGGTTCAGTAACGGCTACGTGTCTTGCACACCAACCGCACTGACCTTCATGGAATGTGGAAAACATTGTGCGCGGTGGACAGTCCAAAACTCTAGCACAGTCCTGGCATATCCACCGTGGATAACTTAAGCCCATATTCTTATGGGCATCCATTCTTCGATTACAAAGACTGGGGCTGTTTTGTTGTCAGCTGCAAAAGGCTTTGCTTTGTTATCCCCTTCATAAAAACCTGCGAAGACAAAATCTCCAGATTTGAATGCAATACATTGCATTTGTCCTGGGGCGGTCTCTGGCTTATCAGCTTCAATTTTAACGAACATCGTTTAACCTCTTTAGTTTTTCTTGAATGGCTTCTTGTATCCACGCGTTGCGGTTCATACCCGCACGGTCGTCTACGGCCCTATCTACTTGGGACAATATGTCTAAGCGGATTTTTTGACAAAGCACTTTATATTCTTTTGAAGCAGAAGTTGCAGTTTTCACTTCTCCTCCTTGCTGGATGATTTTATCTATTTTTCTAGAGATTGCCATATATCTTTCCCATCTATTTTAAATGTGTGTAACATATCTTCCTTATATATGCCATCATGCAAAAGAAGAATTTCTTGTATAGACTTTTGATCGGCTGTTTTTAATTCGATCACTCCAAGTCCTGCTGATGAAGCATCAGAGAATGCCTTGCGGTACCCTAATTCGGCTTTCAGGCATTCAATTTTATTTTCTTCAATGATTGTCCGGGCAGTCATTTTGTCCATTCCGCGGGGTTCGCATTGGTTCAAGACTGCCATTATGCGGAATTTGCGGTTTACTTGGCGTATTTCCTTGTTGATCTTCCGTAGACTACTCAGGGTCCAAACATCGAACGATCGTGGACGGAAGGGGGCTAGAAATGCGTCGCAGCCGATTAAAGCAGCTCTTTGACTGGTAGTATCTCTCCCACCCACATCTACGATGATCTCTTCATAAACTCCGCATCTCTTTACTTCCATAAGATGAATATATAAATCATTTCCCAAGTGAGAGCCTACTGTTATAGGCAAAAAAGGAATTCTTTGAGCTTGCCAATCCATAGCGGTTTGTTGTTCATCGGCATCAATCAGAAGAACTCTTTTTCCCAGAGAGGCTCGACAAACAGCCAGATTTGTTGCGATAGTTGTTTTCCCGGAACCACCCTTGATTCCTCCTACCACTAAAAGCATAAAGCCCTCCCTTTAGGACATCTAGCTTATATTAGGCGCATATATATTGTATATGTAAATGTTAAAAAATTATTCGCCGATCAATGGAGGAACTCCCAAAGGAGGAGCTGGGGCTGGATTCTGGATTAATAGATCCGGGCCGGTTAAAGTAAACTGAGCAAGACCGTTTGAGATAAATGGTGTGTATGCCCGGCCGTCCACCGCATGACCGAACTGGTCCCAAAGCTGGAATGTGTCAATAGTGACTTGTTGAATGGTGTACAGGTTGTTATTAAGCTGCTCCATTCCAGTGGCTGTGGCGAAAGGAATACCGTAGAATCTGGTGGCTCTAATGCGTTGACCATTTAATAACCCATGAGAAGGGATCGTCACCACAGGAGGGAAAGCAGCTGTGATGGCGATCGGTGTGTAATGTTCGTCTGTGAAATTACTAGGTGTACTCATAATTCCTTCGTAAATTAAAAATAGGGACTCCAAAGGATTGTTGAGGTTTTTACTCCTCGGACCTTTCAGTTCTATTGCGAGTCCATCGGTAGACTACGTGCCGTACAACTCGCTCAACCTGCTTACAAGATCCGTCTGATGGTAGTCTATTCCTCTCAGGATCGGAGAGCCCCCAAATTCACTTTACAATTATTTCTTATACTGACACAAGGAATATTAACCAACCCTTTAGGTGAGTATATGGTCATTAAGAAGAAAAGAATGAAATTAAAGAAAGACAAACCTGTCAGTAAAGTCCGCGGTCCGCAAGGCCCAGTCTCTCGTGGTGCTTATGATGCGAAGAGCCCAGACAATAAAGGAATGTCTTCCTATGTGCTGGGAACAAAAACTAACAAGAATCCAAATATTCGTGGTCTGACCCCAAAAGGAAAAGGATCTAAGAAGAAGCGTTAAGGTTTTCCTTCGAGTATTATAGTGCGTCGTTCTTCTATGGCGCACAATCTTCCATGAAAATCTTTCATAGCACCATGAAAATCTTTCATATCATCGGAAATCACCTTTAGCAATTCCGCCATTTCTTTTCTGTGGCTTTCTAATTTAGCATCCATATGCCTATTATCAGCTCGACTCTCAGCTCTATTCCAAAGCCAAAGACCAAACACCCCTAAGAAAAATATTATAAATTGTACCCATTCCATAGATTCCCTTCTTTTTCAATCACAGTCTAAATGATCGGCCATTTCTGTGGCTATTTCAATGAATTCTTTTTTTCCCTTTCCAAGACCAACATGCACTCGCGAGAAGGCATTCCCGCAAGCTGCATATGCGATATCGGAGGGACAATTTGCTTTTTCTAATTGTTCCAAAAAGGCAGTAGCGATATTAACAGCAATATGAGTCTTCTCTAAATCACTGTAATCTTTTTTCTTGTTAACCATATATACCCCGTATGTTTGCCATATATATGATACATATCATTACGAGCAAAGCATTTCTTGCTTAATTTGGAAGTGATTCCATGAACATGATTGCTCGAATTCCAGCACCGAAGTGTTTGGTCGACTTAAGCAGTCTTTAAAAGCAGAATCACGATCAGCATAAAAATTCTTGTGATAATATATTTCTACCACTTTCTCGCTCGTCTCTACTGTCATCAATATGTAAAGTTTCATTAAATCCTCACGCTAAATTTGTTAATTGAAAAAAGCTTTTTACCATGACCGAATTTCACCCAAAGATTTTCTACATCGATGTCAAATTCTTTGCGTAGTTCTATAATCATAAAATGACGTGGTTTGACCATAAATTTAGCTCGATGGGTTTTCCACCAAGGTTTCTTGTTGTTGTAAAACACCCAAAGATTGTGGCGTTTTCGTGGATTCGTTATCAAGATTGCCACCCAATGCTCCTTTGCCCAATAGGTTAAAACTTACCAGTTCGCTATAATCAGGTTTTTTAACCCTTTTCACTTTATTTTTCTTCTCTAGTTCAAATGACTTTATGCAATCCACATCCCAGATGCATCCCGATGCACAATCCCAGCCGTAATACCATTGAGAGTGTGACGTCATTAAGCGTCTATTGTGGAAATATGGACAGATGATGATCCCTTGATATTTTTCTTTCACCAGATTCCAACGACAATCTGGATAATATTTTCTGATATGCCAATAAGTGGCAAGTCTTTGCCCGGCTTCCGATTCACCGAAAAGTTCTTTGGTTTTTTCACTATGGTTGGAATATATCCCATAAGGATCATATCCATACTCATAGCAAAACTTGTCAAAGCCAACAAGGTCATGGATCATCAAAACATTGTGATTTTTTCTAAGTTTGATGCGATATTGATATCTCAAGCGGAACGATTCAAAGTCATTTGATTTGCACCATCTTTCCCAAGCGGTTCCGGCGCTTAACCAGAAACCAATTGGCTTACCAGGAGATTTAGAATTCTTAGCTATGACATTCATTTCTTCCCATGGAACGCGGTCATAAGCATAATAATGCTTTTGCACGATCTTCTTGATGGGTGATGCGCTATAGTGGTAAATCTTAAGCCGCATAGAATTGCTTGTCCTTGTCGAGCTTAAGTGCGGCTTCGCGTAACATCTCATCCCATTGGTCATTATCGGGAGGGCGCATTTCCAACTCAAAGCCAGAGCGGAATAAGACCATCACTTGATGAGTGATATTATGGAAAGTGATCTTCTTGACTAAGTGCCAAGGGAATTTTGATATGTCTAGTTTCTCTTTCATGGGTTCCTCCTATGGGGGACATATGAACTGCATATTTACATGATCAATATTTATTATCTAGGCAATTTTACGCATTGGAAAAGATGGGCATCCGGTCTTTTGGATATGAAAAACTTCTGCCAGTTGCAATGTCGTTCAAATTTCTCTGGCTCCAGAAAAGGATTGTATTTGGGACAATGAAGTCCCTCGATCATAGGTCTACTTGCCAGATAGATTGCTTTTGCGATTTTTTTCTCGTTTAGATAGTTATTGAACAGTTTATCCATCTGATCGCAATAGAATTTGTCTGATGGGTCTTTGGGGACGAATCTAATCATTTTTGTTGTTCCCATATTCAATAGCAGCTTTTTCCTCTTTGAAGTGTTTCCAATCGTACATCAACTGCCAATATAATTGCCATTCGCGTCGTCGTTTAAGCGGATCACATATTTTTATGGCTTCTACGCAATTATGAAACATCTGATTAGCTAATAGATCCCAATCCATCTTTTTTCTCCATATTTTCATCAGCAATCGTTTCTCGTTGACCCATATAGACCTTCCCTTCAAAAATAAACCCAATAGCCCCGCATTTGCATTTCACATTGACTTGTTGGTGAATAACCGATGTAACGATCAATTCTCCATCGCAATAAAAACAGCACCAGAAGGTGAATGGTTCATTCATGTTTTTTCACTTCCTTAAGCAGTAAAACTCTTTCTGCATCATCATATGAAGCCAATATATCAACTCGTTGATGGCAATGGGGACAACAAATTGTGATTATTATTTCATCTTTGAGTCTTTTTCTCAAAACATTGGCTTCTCCATATATCGCATAAAGTTTGAAATCTTGATCTGTCATAATGTTATCATCTATTTTCTTTTGCCATTTTTTGACATCTTCCATTGTGTGTGGACCCGGTGGTGGAAAATGAGTGTCTATGTTATTGGGGAAATTCATTTATTTTCCCACAAATGTTTGTAATATGAAGTCATCCTTTCCATTTCCTCTTGGAACTCCTCAAAGGTGTATTTTTGTTGAAAAGCTATAGCAATCTGGCCCATATATGCTGCGCACCAATCATTATTGTTATATTGTGGGTTCAACTTAATTAATTCCCATAGAAGAAGTCTAACTTTATTAATACGTTCATTCTGGTCTAATCCAGGATCTCTCATTGCTTCTCCCATTCTGCACTGGTAGATTTTACCATGTATTTATCATTGCCATGTAGCCACATAGTTCCGCGCAAGTAGACATCGTCGGCTGTGGGCGCACGTTCCGAGATTATCAGTGGTATATTTTTAATCTCTTCCCGGAGAACTTCTCTTATTAGTTCTTTGAGAGTTCTTTTTTTGAACCACATACATCCTCCCTTATTTCATAACATATCTCTTGTATCGCTCTTAAGCGGCACCAATGTTCAAAAAAGCATCCGAAGATGATTACGAAGAACAGCAGAATAAGGGTATATTTCATTTCTGTTTCTCCATAGCCTCTTTGATTGTTAGGCGGCTCTTTTTTACTTGCTTTTTGAGCTCTTCTTCAATGCCGTTCATTATGGAATCCCAACATGGATCGTTTGAAGCGATAAAAACAACTAAAGATGTCATCAGAATTCCGAATATGTCTCTATGTGTCTTGGCGTTCTCATGCACCAAAATAAGAACTTTCTCAACATATTTAAGAATCTCTTCATCAGTCATCTTTTAACCCTAATGGTTCACAAAAGGGGCGCCCTCAACAAGAAGAAGACGCCCGCAGTGGTTATAATTTAGAAACTATAACCTAAGGTTAGTCTAGAGCCCAACAGGTGAGTTTTTTTGAGGTTAGGAATCTGCAAGTAGTATGGTTCAAATTGGATCTCCCAATTTCTATCGGCACCGACAATCCATGTCATGGGTAAGCCAATTTCTGGTATCCATGCCGAGTCTTCTACTTTGACGGCCATTAAGTTATCTTTTTTGTCATCAAGTTGATATCTTTGATGCGAGAATCCCAGTGAACCCTTCAGATGCACCCCCATTTTAAAAGTGTCTCCAAAAGCGTGCAGGTATTTTATTCCCATGCATCCCGTGCTGAGATATTTGGTGTTACCAGAGACTTTTTCCAATGAATAGATGGTATGCCCCATTCCCACATACAGAGTGGCAGAATCGAGTGCATTTAAAGTCTTGTTGTATCCCACACGAAACTCTGCATTGATAAAATGGTCTAAACGGTATTCATTGGACCCATTGGTTTTAGTGGACCATACTGGATTCAATTTAGCATCCACACCCACATAAACCGAGTCTGGTTTAATTCTTTCATAGCCCACATTCAACAAGCCGAAATTCACTCGGTGTTCACGTACGACCGGTACAGAGGGTATCACGATAATATTTCCATCTGCAAACGCACTAGCACTAGAAAGTAACGCCAAAATTGCAATCTTTTTCATTTTTCTCCATTTTGTTTTAGTACAAAAAACAGTAACTTATTTTTCTTCTGGTTCATTCATTTTGGTCCTGGGCATTCTTCAAAAACTTTTGAAATGATTTCACCTTTGCTTTGACGCATAGACTGGGTGATAAGAGTGTTTAATAGATTCCCCAGATCATTCTCTTCGAGAGCGTCTTTCTTCCAATGAGCGATCACGTGGCATTTCCCAAGGGTTTCAAGCAACAATTTCAATTCGGTATCATTAAGTTCTAATTTCATTTTTGTTCCTGAAGGGGACGCCAATGTGTAGGTTCCCAATTTTGTCGCGTATCGCGTTCCATGGAGAAATAATACCCATGTTTCCATGAAATAAACCAAGCATCTACTTCTTGGGTAGCATTCTTTACCCGGCACTGCATCCCAACCGCTGGAAGTCTTTCAGAAACGCTGATCCATTCATCATTCATAATGGCTGATGGATATATCCAAATTGCTCTTCCCGAGGTAACCACCCATTCAACACTTCTGGTTGCAAGTTCTCTTTCTGCCAATCGATTATCCACTCTTTACGTTTGGTTTTTCGTGCTGTTCTGGATGTGCTTAAGTAATCCAACGAGTCTTTCAAGAACTTCAGCAATATCCATCGCATACGTTCACCACCCAATTCAACCATTCGCTGGTTCATATCTTCAATGATGCCATGAAGCGTCACACACGATTGCACAGACTTTTTGATTTGCAATTTTTCGTCCATATACTTCCATTAAGTTAGTGACAGGAATCGAACCCGCTTAAGCCAGGGTTGCAATCTGGCGGCTATCCAGTCACCCACACTAACATATTCATCCCATATATTTCATATGCATCATAAAATACACCAGAAATATTTCTTAACACAACAGAAATATCATATCCACTGTTTCTCTTGGGCATATTGGCCCTCACAGGATAATAACTTCTGCAAGAAATCACGCCGCTCTTCAAGCACACGTATCTCGTCAGCTAACTTAAAGATCATATCGCATAACTTCGCACGAATATAATCACTCTCTTCTTTACTGGAACTTGCCATATTTACTCCCTTGGAGGGCATGGAAATGGTTGCCAATACATCACTTTTACTTTTTCATCTTTCGCAGGATGTTCCATCTCAATCAATATGAAATCCAACGATTCAACCAAAACATTCCACCAATTGATATTCGCATCATATATCCCCAGTGATCGAAATGGTCTGCCACGATAATACCCATACACCAACACAACTCGCTCATCCATGGGCTGCCCAACATCAACATGTATCCATGTCATATACTACCCATATATATTTTACATATGTAAATCATATACATCCATAATTTAACCAGCAATGTTTTTCAATTCACCGGCAGTCTAAATTCCAAATATTCCCCACAAACACATCGCACATAAACTTGCGTGTAATATTCTGGCTTACCATCTTCTTGAGTTAACACTTCAATTGATGCATCACACCATTCACAATGCCCCAAATACTGATAACGGTCACACTCAGGAATATCATCATAATTCATACATCTCCAAAATTTATTGGTAATATTTTTACAGAATAACAAAAACCACAAAATCATATACCAAAAAATATGGAGACCAAATTTTGGGTAGATGTGAGGGAGGGGTCTATAGCCTATATATATAGAATAACCAGTACCACCATAGCGATGTACCCCCACCTATCAATTTAATACTTTAGTTGATAGCCATTTAAATGTTTATGCGTATGTTGTGTGCATTAGAGGGCTGTTTTACCCTACCGTGCTACTGTTAACGTGGTCTATTCATAGAGAAACAAACGGGCGTTACGTTAACATAGTGTTAAGACTTAAGTTTAATCACTATAGTAAAATGTTTACTTGGGAGGGCTGTTGATACCAACAACAAGAGAAAGATTTTCTTTTCATTTGTCCCCCTTCATTCCTTACCATTCTTAAGCAATAGTATACTTTTGTAGTCGTGTTGATGTTATGGTAGATATTGGGATACTGGCTATTAACACGACGTACTTAGCTGTATGCCGTTGGGCGTGAAAGTTGTTGTGAGTGTTTTATGGATGGATTTATCGCCTTGGGCGATGCGTCTATCTATTTCGCTGTAGAGTGCTTGGGAATCGGCTTGGCAGTCATCGCATAAGCATTGTTGTAATTGGTTGAATGTATGGATCAATTCGGGAATTGATGTTGTCATTCGGTATCTTTATGGCGTTCTGCGGGATTGCGAGACTTGTTGAGTGCAAAGTCTAAAGCTGCGCGGGTGACTGATTCCATATCTGCGCGGAAGTCCTGATCATAACCGCGTTCGCGGGCTCGGGTCTTTAAGAAGAATATGCTGGCGGTTGTATCACCGCGGAGTGCTTTTTGAATGAAAGCGTCCTCAACGTCGTCTATGGTTCTTTCGCGGGCTTCGTCAACTATTTCTTTTACATCGGGGTTAACGCGTACGATTCGTTGGATTGTTGTGCGTGCGCATTTGAAGGCTTGTGCAACCTTGGTGAGATTGCCTTTGTATTTGATTATTTGCTCTTTGACTTTTTCCTTGTCTAGGGCTACACCTGCGTTGTGTGCATTTTCTGTTTTTGGGGGCCCTTTGAAGCTATGTTTATCTTTCATGCTATCCATTTATGTATATGTCACTGCGTGACGCTTTCGGCTCAAGGCTGATTATAACGAGTGTATATATTTAATTTTAATTAAAGTCAACAGATGTTTGTTATCAATGAGTTATATATCATATATGAGATACATATACATATGCGATATATATATGTTGCATATAAATGTATGGGTGGGTTAACATGTTTTCATGAACATTAACCCAAGGGTGGAAAGAATGGAAAAAGACTACAGAGTAATGGTTAAATTGAAAGGGTGGACAGAATATAAACCTCATGGACGATTTAACTTGCCATACAGATATTCTTTGAAAGACGCTCAACAAGCCTATAGAAATATCTCAATTGCTTTACCAACTGCAAAAGTGAAAATCAAAGAAGTTTAATATTCCTTCTCTCTATGAATCTCATGGAGAGAGATGAGTTTTAAACCAAAAGGGAATACATGAAACACTATAGAGCAACTATTAACGGTTATCCGGTTGGCCGTTATCGAATCTTTAAAGAGGGTTCATTCTTTGTTGATCGACGTTGGTATAATCAACAGCGTGCCCAAGCTTGGGCAGCCAATATTAATGCAAATGGCGTTGATAAAGCGATTATTTCTATGTATGTCAAGAAACAAGTGATTTTGAACGGACTAACGGCAACTGTATACGATGAGGTGACAGAATGAACGCAAGCGAATTGTTTGATAGAGATGTAAAAGCATTGGTGAAACATCAACAAGAAATAGAACGCTTTGTTGCATGTTGGGGAACAACTTTACAATTTCACCAATACATGAACTGTAAAGCGGAATTTACGCCTATTTTTAACGAAATATATGATGAGATGAAAAAATGAAAACTTACAAAGCTTGGTATAGAGAAACGGTTTACTATGAAGCGATTATTGAATCCCCTAGCAAAAAAGACGCTATCCATACACTAAACGGCGATCCATCGCTATTTACGAAAGTAGATTATGTTGTCTATGATGATGATGAACTAGAAATTGAGGAAATAGAAAATGAAAACCTATGAAGTGGAATTGAAAAGAACTTCTTACATTGTAGAGATAGTTGAAGCTAACAGTAAACAGGAAGCAAAAAACAGAATGTTTGAAGAAAACGTCTTATCTCATGAGGAAGATATGTACGAAGTTAGCTACATTGAAGAAATTAAACGTAAGGAAGAAAAATAAGATGTTTGCGCAAGAAATCCATGAAACAAAATTATGCTATATCCAATGCGCTATTGATGACTTACTCTTATTGAGAGCTTGCTCACCTAAAATTGACGATATTCATGATAAAACACACCGCGCACTTAGTGCTTTATTGGCTTACAAAGCGCATTTAATAGAGGAAGAAAAAAAATGAGAATGTCACGTAAGATCTTAGAAAAGAAATTGGGTTTCTTGTGCGAGAAATTGGGTAAGACTATTGGCACAAAAAAAGGGAATTGGAATTTAGACTACATTCAATGCTATGGTGGATATATCGTCGTTGAGATGGTTAACGATCAGGGGGGAGAACATCACCCTCTATTGAATAAAAGGCTTACAGCTGACAAAATGGCTGATTGCTTGGATATGGCTTTACAAACTTTAAACATAAAGGATTAGAAAATATGGATATAACATCAGTGATAACGATAGCTGCTATTGTGCTGGCTAACATCGGCACAATGTTTGGCTTGTTTACTTGGGCAACTAATCGTGCGGATCTAGCGTCGCAGAATATACGCCTAGAGATGCGCGAAAACGGTAAAGAAACTCAAAGGATTCTTGAAAGCATACAGAATGAGATGAAAGAGTTTCATTTAGCTATGAGAGACTTCCACGGAAGGCTTGTCTCTATCGAAGAAAGAAACTCGACAAGGATTGTAAAATAATGGATTCGTTAGAATTGCTGAAGAAATATAGAAAAGATACTCTCATTGAACTTTACAGAATCATTGCTACTCTGGACTTTGATGAGATGTTAAGTGTTATCGAAGAACTTCGTTGTGTTCATGATAACCTAATGGCTTTCAATCCCGACACGGGCTTATTGGCTAAGATCGAAAGCGTTTGTTTAAACGGGGAATGTATCCAATTGAACATCGAGGGAGTAGAAAAAGATGAGTAATTTACAATGGTTATGGATTGGTGGAGGGGCGCTTCTAGCTATTGGTTGGATCCAAAGCGCTATCTCAAAAGCTAGTGAAGAAATCATTGAAGCGTTGGAATCACTTGGCGAAAAATTGGAGAATATAGAAACTCAATCAGAACAGATTAACAATCAGATTGAAAATCATTGGGATGAAAACAAACATAAAAGGCATTGCAAATGACGAAAAATAACCAATTACAGCATATAGACCTAGAGAAAATAGACTCACTAGAAAGCTATTCATTTCACTTGGGCTTGCTGTGTGTATCTATATTAACTTTGGCTAAACTGCAAGATAAAGCGGAATCCATTGGTATCTTTAACACTGATGAAGAAGAGGCTTCAAAGATGATGAGATATCAAATACAGCGTTTGTTTACATGCTGCGATGACTTATTGCGCATGACCGTGCAACGTACTGGCCAAGATTGGGATGAATGGAAGCAGAATATGTTGAAACAAGCTGCCGGAGAGATTGCTAATGAATCGGTAGAAACTGGTAGCAAATCGGTAATTCGCAAAAAGGGTAAAAAGAAATGAAAGAAAGTATACATTTAACCTGGACTCTTTCTTTATTAGCTGCATGTATTTCTTGGGGACTTACGCATTTTATTGGACAAAGTTTTGTAGACTTTTCAGCTTTTTTCTGCATAACTTTACCCTGTTTGTCATTTATTCGAGGGCTATCAAAATGAAATCAGTATGGTTTGATTTTTGGTTAGATTTCATGAGAGCAATTATTCTTGCAGTCAGCTGGTGGATTTTATCAGGAAAAGACTCTTATACCCTAATGCCGATGACAAGCATATGTATTATATCTTTATCTTATATACGGAGCATATGCAAATGAAATATATTATATATTTACGCGTCTCTACCATTTACCAAGACGTTGCTGCACAACGCAAGAATTGCTTGGATTATATCGCCTCAAAAGGGGGCGGAGAATGGATTGAATTTGCTGATATGAATGTCCGCGGTTCATTGCGCATTGAAGAGCGCGACGAGATGTTAAATGCTATCGACGCTTTGCAACCTGGCGATGTCTTTTTGATTGACTCACGCGACAGATTGGGAAGAGATCCTGTGGTGAATGTATTGACAGAAAAAGAGATTCAAAAGCGTAAAGCAACATTGGCTTGCGTATCAATGAACTTCGATGGTATGGAGCCGGCAACTGTTGAATTGATGAAAACCATGATTGACGGATTCGCTAAGTTTGAATTGTACTTAATTGGACGCCGGACTAGAAACAAACTTAGGGAGATTAAATCTAATGGTTTCCGCACTGGTCGCGTTCCTTATGGGTATTGTCTTGGCGAAGCTGTTACACGAACGATTATAACGCCGAAAGGCCCGCAGTTGAAGACTTCCCATCGTTTGGCCAAAAATGAAGCTGAGCAACAGATTTTGGAGCGCATGCAACAATGGGCTTCAGAGGGAGTGACTCGACGGGCAATTGCTCAACGCCTTCAAATGGACGGCATATATAACCGCGAAGGGAAGCCGTTTTCTCACGTATCCATTCACAAGATTCTAGTGAATGCACCCACTCATGTTGGGGTATATTAAGAATCTCGTCGGCTTCGTCGATATAGATGACTGTCTTGGGCTCTTTATGGTAGAATTTATCGACATTGCCTAATGATACTTGAGCATCATCTTCAAAGAGAATTTCATTCATGCAATCCAGATACAATTTAATGTAATTGTCCGCATCAGGCTTTGTGCGTTTACGCAATAATCCGATATCTGCATATGATCTCTGCTTTTTAGCCATTCCTTTAGGGATTGAGCAGTAGAAATAGAAGCTGATCTTTGGGTTGCGGGGAAATTGATAATTCGGACATCTTTTAGATAAAAAATCTTGTAAATAGGCTTTGATGTAGTCTTTTTCTTGCTTTGCTGGATCATATAATCGTATGAACCCTCCACGATTGAAAGCTCTTGCGCGAGGCTGTTGCTTGGGGTCACCTGGAATTACTATCTTCATTCCATGTGATGTATATAAATTACTTTAATTGTACAAGTTAAACTTTTCTAATTGGATCATTCGGGTATCTTTGTGACGCATTCTTAAACGGAACTCGACTAAGTTTTTTACTGTCTTATAAGCTTCGGGATAGACTGCGAAAACGGTATCAAGATTGCTGAATTCATTGAGAACATTGGACAAGCAAAAATTCATCTGTAATAATATATCCATGAACTCGAAGATGTCATCGGGCGCAAGAACTTTATGAAGAAACTTAAGACGATATTCTAAATCTTCGTAATCTTCTTTTTTTTCGTTCGTTTCCACTTTTCAGTTTCCGTTTAGTTTTTAAATGCCTCAAATTCTTCTTGTAATGGGCCTAGAATCGATTAAAGGGGTCGGAGCCATATCAACGTAGCACCCCCACCCCCAAACACCGTTAAAAGGGAATTAAAACGGTATTTCTTCATCATCCCTAACGGCCGGCTCGGGTTCCATGTTCGGATTTCCCAGTAAAAACTTGTCAACAGCGGCCATGATCTGTGCCCGAAAGCGTTTTTTCATGCCTTCGTCTGTGAAGCTCACTAGCTCTTGGTATTTCTCTTCGCCATCTTTTTCCCACTTCCTGGAAGGCATCCCAATCCAGCGTTGGGTTCCCTTTTGGAAAATCGTTACTGAGTGCAATGTCATTCGCCATGGTGTAATCAAAACATCGCATGTCGCCAGCAAATTGTTTTTCTCAACTCGTTCGATGTTCAAAATCTGAATAGAATCCGTCATAAATCTCCTTTTTTTTTGTTAAATTACTATTTCTTGTTTTCGTAGATCTTTTCCTGTGAAACGTATCATCTGAAATGTTTCAAACCGAGAAGCAATCGCTTCTCCAAGATTTTCGCCGATCCAAGTCAAATCGTAATTGCTGGTGACAATCGTAGGTAAATTATTCGCATAACGATTGTTGAAAATTTCAAAATATTGCCTTCTGATACGATCGCTTTTTGTTTCTCTCCCAAAATCATCGACAATTAATAAATCTTCTTTGGAGATCTGTTCGATAAGATAATGATCGCCTTTTTCCATGATAGATTTGCAGAGAATTGAATCGAGATTTGGACTAGTATAAAATCTCGGCCATTTACCCTGGCAACGAATGTATTCTCTCACAATTGCAAAAGCATAGTGTGTTTTTCCACTTCCAACACCTCCATAGACAAAAACAGATGTGGGGTTATTCGCCCATGCTTTGCCGAATTCGATTAGGGAAGAGGATTGACGATCAAGAGTTTCTAGCCTGCAATTTCTGAATCTCTCAGGACATTGTCCACCAAAAAAACCACCCTCAAACGACGAGCTCATTTGCCCTCCGTGGTCCATCGACAGTCACTGGACTTGATTTTTCAGGCTTAGATCCGGTTTTTGTTTTCAGATCACGATCAAGCGACATAGAAATTTTTTCAAATTTATCTTTCAGATATTTTGGTCCGTGGACATGAGCCGACCACCATCCGGAATGAGCGAAAGTAATTACTTGCTTGATACGCTCAGCACAATGATCTTTCAAAATTCGATCAAAGTTACGAGCTGTTTCTTTTTTTGGAAGTTTAGATTCGGGAAAAGTAGGTAGAAATTTTTTCATTGAAATTATAAAGAATTCATAAAGTTGAACAGCCCCCGGCGAAGCTGGGGGTATGGGGGTATTATTCTTAATTCTTACATTCTTACATTCTTTGTTAGTCGCCCTTGGCTCGCCCTCCGCTCGCCCTTGGTTCGCCTTCGGAATTGTTTTTTGTTCGTCTGTTTGGTCGCCCTCAGAATCTATATTTATATCATAAACATCTGAAGATGTAAGGGTTGCAATTGTTCCTTTGTTCGTCCCTTTGAATGTTGCCAGAAAATATTTTTGTTCGACCCTTTCTTTAGCTAATCGATACCTCTTGTCCGTCAATCCAATTGTTTTATAATCCCCGATGTAAGCTTGATTGGGTTCCAGATTGTCAAGATCATATTTGGATTTTTTTCGACGAGCTCTTAAAGAAATTTGAGTAAGCAAAAGAAAAGCATCTGGATCTGATTCGACTAATTCTAAAGCATCACGAGAAAGTTTGATGAATGGACCGATCATATTATTTACCCTGTTGTCTAAATTTCGAGGGCTTGGTATGATCGTGCTATCACCATTAACAACGGTCCTACCAAGACCAACTAACAGATCCGGGGCTGAAACCTCGGATCTGGACTTTTCAAAGATACTAGTCGTTTCAAAAGAAAGATTCAAGCTCATGCGCAATCCTTGTCGTTTAAAGCAGCTATAGCATCTATTTTTTCTTGTTTCAATCTCATAAGACGTTGTTTGTTTTTTATCTGAAAATATCGTGGGTTGCGTTCCAAAAACTTGCGTCGATATTCTAGAAATTGTTCGCGGTTCTTGGCATAATATGCGCGCTGATATGCTTGGTAGACTGGATCCCCACCCTGACTCTTTTTCTTACGCGTCTTATTGATTCTTTCGGTTGATCGGCGTGTATGGCATGCCTTGCACTCGCTGCGATATGAAACACCACGGCCGGGCTTATGGTTGGTGTAATAATCTTCCAACCACTTATTCTCTTTACATAAGGTACAGATCTTCTTGCGGATACCTTTTCGTGGGTTCGCTTTTAGATTCTTCAGAAGCTGAACAGGGCGTTTATAGCCGGGTGGGTGTTTGTATCTTTTTTGTTTTTTTACGGGTTTTGGTGATGATTTTGAATCCAAGAGTCCTCCTTAAAAGATTTTCTTGGACGAAAAGAAGCGATTAGGTAAATTACCGCTATATCTTAGACGTCCAACTCGGTTGTTTAAGGTTCATTAGAAATCCGCCAAGAGATCTAACTCCTTTTTTGATGTACCCGGTATTCGCAAGCCGGGTACATCTTTTGTCACCATAGTTTTCCAATATTTATTTTATCAAGTCTTTTCTGATATTTCTGATAAATATTTTATCACCTTATATATCACTCATATGTGCGGTATATGAAATTTATCTTTGCAATATATTCTGCCAGTCGTAAAGTAAAAATTTAAACACCCATGTAGGCAAAATGTCTGAAGCACGATATTTACGCGTGACAGAAGTCTTAACTCCATTTAGTGGATTGGATAAGATCCACCCAGCCGTTCTTCAAAACGCCGCCGATCGGGGTACACGCGTCCATAAAGCTTGTGAAGCGATCATTGAAGGGCTCGGAGAATGGGACGTTGGCGATGAGATCTTTGGTTATGTAGAAAGCTTTAAGAAATGGTGGTCAAAAGGCCATAAAGTGCTAGCGATCGAAAAGCGATTCTATTGTTCTGAGCTAATGATTACTGGGCAAGTTGATCTGATTTTAGAAACTTCCGATGGCATTATTGTTCTCGATTTGAAAACACCTATAAAACCCAGCAAAACTTGGCCCTTACAGGGCTCCGCGTATGCCCATATGGCTCGAAAAGCTGGTTATGACATCAAGGGCATACATTTTTTACAACTCAACAAACATGGTTTAGAACCCAAGATCCATATCTATGAAGATTGCTTCGATCTTTTTAAGAAGGCTCTAGATGTTTTTAATTACTTTTTCAGGAGAAAAGACAGTGGAACTTCCAATTGTCCCGAAATTTGAAGAGAATTTTCTGCGAGCAAACGATAAAAATATTGAAGAAAAGATCCGGATATTGGACATCGATGGGGTATATATGGTATCGCGGATAACGATTGAACGATCAACGCGATCCTTTGTCCAAAGATCGGAAGTTGCTTTCGATTCTCTTAAAGAAGCCAAAAGCTATTTAAATGATCAATTTGGACTAAGTTTTTCTGAAGATGAAGTTCAAGAAGACTGGAGAGATTATGACTACTATTAATGCTTTGGCGGTGATGCCACAAAAAACAATGATACCATCCGATCATGAGATGATAGTTTTCCAAACGATGGCTAAACAAGCCGCTCAAAGCAAACTTTACCGTTCAATAGGCGATGAATTTGCCGTAATGACAATAATGTTAGCAGCAAGGGAGTTGGATATACCACCTATGGCAGCACTAAATGGGGGCATTAATATCATCAATGGCAAGACTGAGATTTCTGCACGAATGATGACGGCTTTAATTATGAAAAGAGGCCATCGAATAGAGATTATTGAGTCAACATTTGAGAAATGTGTCTTAAAGGGAATCAGACAATCCGCAGATGGCCCACATGAGCATACAGAATCTTTCACTCTGGAAGAAGCAAAACAGGCCGGTTTAATTAAAGATGGTGGTGGTTGGAAGAAATGGCCGAAAGATATGTGCTATGCGCGCTGTATTTCTAGATTAGCAAGAAGACATTTCGCAGACATTATTGGAATGGGCTATATCGAGGGAGAAATCCGAGAGAAAGAAACATGCGCAACAATCGAACATCCAGGCGAATCTATCTCACTATATGTCGGCCCTGAATCGATCGAAGTGGCTGAAGAAACAGAAAATAGATTGTTAGAGAATTTCTTATCGCAATTTGATCCAGAAGAATGCAAAGGATGGCACGAATATATTTGCCAGCTTCAAAACAAGCTAAATCTCACAGTGCAGCAGATAGTCGATAAATTCAGGGAATCACCAGAAAAAGCCATAGAAAAGTTTAAAATTTGGTTATCCAAAAGAGAGAAGAAAAATGAGTAATCTTATCAAGGTTTGTAGTCTGATTTTTATATTAATCACCCTTTCTAGCTGTACAACGTCTATCATTATGACTAATAGCAATGGAGCTGGTTCTGATTCTATAGATGAGAATCAAACCAACACCCCAAAATTATCCATTCCAATTCCCTTAACGCCCATAAAACCTTAATGCCAATACAAACATGGAGAAGTTATGCCTCTAAAATCAGGAAAAAGCCGAAAAGTGATGTCCGAGAATATCTCAGAGCTACGCCACTCTGGGTATCCCGAAAAGCAAAGCATTGCGATAGCTTACAGCAAAGCCGGGAAGTCGAACAAAAAGAAAAAGAAGAAGAAATAAATGAAAAAGCTATTTTTATTAGTGACACTTGCAATGATCTTGATAGCCGGCTTCAGTTGCCACAGCACGAAATATCACCACAAACGATGCCTTTACAATCCTGTGAAGGAAATTCAGAAGCTTCCGAAGGGAGGGTCATATTATCAGCCAAGAACAAACGCAAAAGGCGAAAAAGAATTGCATAGAATTAGAGCTGAACAAAATGGTATAGAATGAAATTAAGACCTCCCATAGAGATATATGAGGCACTTGACGACGCAATAGAACAACATTTAGAAAAGGTTCATATGAAAAAAGGTAAACTTGGAAGCGGATCTCGCTTTAGAGCAGTAGAAGCATCGGCAGCTAAAAGTGGTGCAACTAATCCCGCGGCGGTTGCAGCAGGAGCCGGCAGAAAAAAGTATGGAGAAAAGAAAATGGCTGCAATGGCTAAAGCTGGAAAAAAACGTAAAGCTAAAAAGTAGTTTGACGGAAAAGCTTTTCATGCGCGATATTTATTCTCTTCAAGGAGAATCAAATGGCCATCTTATCTTTTCTCTTAGCCACCACCCCGTATTATTTATCAGTTGATTATTGGAAATTTCGATCCACATGTGAAGCTCTTTACCAGGCAGATGTCGAACTTTCTAGTCGAATAATTGATAGTCGAGAAAATTATCTATACGAAGATCAATTTTTGAATCTTCTTTTGAAGACTTACTTAGTGTATCGTATTGAAGTCAAAAATGGTAATCAGAATCCGGATGCCGTTAATCAAGCCTTCCAAAAAGTTGATGTTTTCGTGGAATGTCTTAAGCAAGATTAAGCAATGTATTCTTTGATGACAACGAAGCCAGCAAATCCATTACCACCAGCAGCATCAGAACCACCTTGACCGGAAGATCCACCACCACCGCCTCCGCCATAGGATGCTCCCGCAGGTCCAACTCCTGATCCATAACCGGAACCACCACCAAAGAATGAAGAACCGCCTCCGCCTCCGCCAGCAGAAAATGTTCCGGCGCCTCCATTATACAAAGCACCATCTAAGCCGGGCATTCCATTTGTCTGGAAATCTCCATTAGAACCAATACCGCCTGCTCCGCCGTTTCCAATCAAACCAGCATTACCTAGAGCACCTCCGGCTCCTCCTGTTGCTGAAATAAGTGAGCCTACGGAAGTCGTGCCACCACCTACACCATTATGCGCCCCAGCTGTTCCTCCGGTACCACCAGCACCGATAGTGACCGCCTTTGAGGCTCCAATTGTGGCAGCAGTAAAGATACCTCGTGCGTAGCCTCCTCCACCGCCGCCTCCAGCCGTATTGGCAAGAGTAGAACTTCCAGCTGCTGCGCCGCCGCCGCCACCTCCTGCTCCGACAACTTCAATTTCACAGAAGATCATTCCTGAAGTCGGTGTATAAGTTCCTGTGGTAGTGAAAACTTGGTTTTTTATTTGCTTTAATGCAGGCCCCGGTCCACCAAAAAGAGAAACAAACGCATTAGAATCAACTGCAAATTGGGTACTATTGAAGTGAGAAACTCCGTTATCACCGATTGTTGAAGATGCTACCGCTTGAGATCGTTGCACTTGGATGGTAAAAGTATTGGCAGCCAAAGAATTGGTCTGCATTACATTGGCAGTTGTCCCAGCTGGAACTTGACCACCCGTAATAGTGACTTGACCACCCGCTGTTGGCAATACTGGATCTGTTCCAGGAGCTGTATGAGCATCCACATTGAACGATTCAACCGAAATCCCACCACCTGTTATGTCAAAATTAATGGAATTAGTTCCGCCCGTGATGGCGATGGTGCCAGCGGTTGATGTTAAATTAACTAGACCAAGACCATTTGGAAACACAGGTGAAGATCCGAAAGGTGTCAAAAAGCCAATTGTTGGTCCCACCCCACCACTTGATAATTTAACCCAAAAAGCCACGTTGGCGACAATCTTTGAAAGATACCAAAGATCTCCTTGACTGCCCGTTGTGGGGGTTTTTGAAATTATCCAATAAGATCCTATTGGATAATAATTCCCTGTTGTTCCTTGGCGTATATCTGCGCCTGTTGGTGCCCTATTGCGTGTTACAATAGATAGCAAAGAAACATTAGGACCTAAATATTTTGAGGGATCGTTACTTGGGATTCCTACATAACTTGCCATACTAGATATACTCCGTGATGATTACGACGCCTTTAAATCCTGTTCCGCCAGCGTTTGCTCCCCCTCCGCTAAGTGAGCCACCTCCTCCACCGCCGCCTCCATAAGAACCAGCATTATTAGATGGAGCTCCTCCACCCCCAAAAAAGGAAGACCCTCCAAATCCAGGGATTTCTGAAAACGTGCTAGCTGCGAAATAGGCGCATCCATTTCCTCCGGGACTTCCTGTAGTATTAAAGTCTCCGCTAGAACCTGCACCGCCCGATCCTCCAGAAGTGAATGCTCCTGGTGAACCGCCAGCTCCTCCCGTACCACCAGTAGCTGAGACAATTGCACCTACGGATGAAGTGCCTCCCGTCCCACCAGCGCTACCAGCATTTGTTCCTGCTGTACCTGCTGCTCCGATGGTTACCGATTGAGAAGCTCCAATAGTAGCGGCAGAAGCAAACTTTCTTCCATAGCCTCCGCCCCCCCCACCACCGCCAGCTGCTGATTGACCAGCCGATGTATTGGCAGATCCTCCGCCCCCACCTCCGCCCCCCCCCCCTTCGATAAT
>Ga0210406_10000822_pt1 | contig 40421 bp, 38 predicted proteins | sample IncBWC30MmetaG_FD_155454 | JGI IMG/M metagenome (GOLD analysis project Ga0210406, IMG submission 155454) | Forest soil microbial communities from Barre Woods Harvard Forest LTER site, Petersham, Massachusetts, United States - Inc-BW-C-30-M | ecosystem: Environmental > Terrestrial > Soil >... | reverse complement strand
GCGGTGAAGGTTCGGCCCTCGATCAGGGGGATGCCCATAGCGCCAAAGTAGTCTCCATAAACACTGGTGAACGCGGCGAATTTCAGCCTCCAGTGATCCGCCGACACGCCCTCGACCGTGAACGCAGACCGCGGGGAAACGTCGGATGCGGCGACCGCGTTGCTGATGGCTACAGCGGTCACTCCCGGTTTGCTCGACAGCTGGTCCATAACCGCCCGGTTAAACTTGCCGACAGACGCTTCGGTGGGGTATTGCGCCAAAGGCAGTTGGTAGCCCGCAATGAGAGCGTGGTCGGCGCGGAACCCCGGGTCGACTGCCTGCATCTTCTGTAAGCTGCGCAGAAAAACGCCAGATAGAGTGAGCAGCACCAGCGCGATGGCAACCTCCGAAACAACCAAAGCAGAACGTAACCAGGTATGGCTTGCGCTGCCGATTTGCGCTCCCTCTTTAAGGCTTTCTAGCAAATTGCTGCGCAAGGCTGCGAAAGCGGGCGCAAGACTGCACAGAACGCCGGCCGCAACGGCGACGACAAATGCAAATGCGGCAACGATAGGGTTCATCGAGACAGAATCGATGCGGGGCATCGAATCAGGCATCAGATGCAAGGTCGTACGAATGGCAATTGCGGCGAACGCCAGGCCGAGCAGGCCACCAGCCGTGCTCAGCAGGAGTCCCTCCGCCAAGGATTCTCGAATAATTCGGCTGGAACTCGCGCCAATCGCAAGGCGAACCGCATATTCGCGCCGCTTCCGGATAGCCCGGACTAAGAGCAGGCTGGAGACATTCACGCAGGCAATCAAGAACACGACAGCCACAGCCAGAAACAACGTCTGCAACACAGGGCGGACTTCTGCGACGACGGTTTCGCGCAGTGGCCTGACGTCGCCTTGAATTTGAATCGCCGACATGCTTGCGGGAAAATCGCTCATGATCTGGTGCGCCACTCGGTCGGTATCCTGAGCGGCTTGCCGCAGAGATGCTCCATCCTTAAGACGAGCGATCATGTGGTAGCCCCAGAAGCCCGAATGTTGATCGGAGAGTTCGTCGGGGCTCAGACTCAAAGGAACCCAAACTTGCGCTTGGTACAGGCGGCCGAGCGATAATGGAAATTCAAAGCCGCGCGGCATCACCCCGATAACGCCGTAGGGTTTGCGGTCGAGCACGATCGTGGTGCCGAGAACGTGGGCGTCGCGGTGGTACCGGCCGGTCCATAGCGCGTAACTGATTACTGCAACTGGTTGACGGGTATCCTCTTCTTGCGGAGTAAAGACGCGGCCGACGACGGGCTGAACGCCGAGCGTCGGAAACATTTCGGAATTCAGGCGTGCCGCATTGATTTGGTCCGGCTGTGCGCCTCCAGAAAGCTCAAACGACGCCGTGATGTAGCCGGCCAAAGACGAAAACGCCTGCGTCGCAAGTGTGTATGTTGCGATTTCGCGAGCCCTGACGGACATGCCTGGCCCACCTCCCAGATGATCTCCCAACAAAACAAGCCGGTCGGCGTCCTGGAACGGAAGTGGGCGCAGCAGGATGCCTTCAACGAGCGAGAAGATCGCAGTGGTGGCACCAATGCCTAGGGCCAGGGTGAGGACGACGCTGAGGGTAAAGCCGGGTGTTTTGCGCAGTTGGCGAAATGCGAAGTGGACATTCTGTGCGAGTGCGTCCATCTGTCCTCACTGATTCTTGAGCTTCCTGGGCTACTGCGTAGGCTAGATTAGAAATGTTTGGTACAGCTTTTTAATCGGCAAAATTTGCTTTCTCGTTGGTTGTATCCGCTAAGGAACGTCCCTTTGACAGCCAATAACCAATTTACTCCCTAACACGGGGATTTCCGTAACTACGTTGAGCCGTTAAACAATGGATGCGAAATCGCCGTTCCATGAACAGAGACGAGCACGGACTTCGCAGGCGTGCGGCCTACCGACCAACGATTCTGTTCGCTCATTCCTCCCGGATCAGGGACAAACAGGACGTTAGAAGTTAGGGCCGATTTCTGAGGGAGCGCTCTCTCTGAGCGGAACACTTCAGAGATGTTTCCGCTGAGCTTTGGCCTTGTGAACCCGCTCTTGAGTGGCAGCAGCAAACTTGTATTGAGTGGTCTGGCCAACTCCAGTGTCGGCAACTTTTCCCTAATCCGACTCTGGAACGGGCAGGACACTCTGGCCAAGGGAAGTGCACTTCGATCGCCGCTCTACATTGACGTCCGAGATTTCGCTGTTACCAAAATCGTGCCAGAATGCAACGTTTTCATTTCATTGAGGACAGCTTAGAGCGGAAAGCAGATCCCCCGATTTATTGGCGAGTGCTGTCAGATGGTCTTGTCTTTCGAGCGGCAAAGCGGCTCGAGATTGCAATCGATACATCTTGGGCTGCGAGCTACACATACGCGGCGGCCATGCCAGATCAGCTGGTGCGAGAACTGGATCCACTTGTCCTGCGGCAGAATCTTCATCAGGTCCTGCTCGACCTTTTTGGGTTCGGTGTGCTTTGTGAGTTCCAGCCGCCGCGTGAGTCGCAGAACATGGGTATCGACCACAACGCCGCTCGGAATTCCGTAAGCCGTGCCCAGAACCACGTTGGCGGTTTTTCGCGCGACGCCGGGCAGGCTCAGCATCTCCTCCATCGTGCGGGGCACCTCGCCGCCGAATTTTTCCAAGATGGCCTTGCTGGCTCCCATCACTGACTTGGTTTTGTTGCGAAAGAATCCGGTGGGACGAATTTCCTGTTCCAGCTCGGCGGGATTGGCATGCGCAAACGCTTTGGCGTCGGGATATTTTTTGTAAAGTGTTGCTGTGACCTGGTTCACGCGAACGTCGGTACACTGCGCGGACAGTATTGTCGAAATGACCAGCTGAAATGGATTTTCATGTTTCAATTCGCAGATTGCATTCGGATAGGCTTCGTCTAGTTTTGCCAGAATTGCAGCCACCCGTTTGGGATTTGTTGGGTCGGGTATTCCGCCACGAGCAGAGATTTTTTTTCCTGCACTCTTTTTTGCGCGGGCCGTCTTCTGCTTTGCAGGTTTGCCCTTTTTTGTTTTGGCCATGTCGGCCAGACTACAGCATGCCCGGCAAAACCTCCAGCAGCCGCCGGAAAGCGTTTCCGCGATGGCTATGCAGATTTTTGAGGGCGCTGGAAAGTTCAGCGAACGATTTCTTCAAAGCAGGGAAGCAGAAGACCGGGTCGTAGCCAAAGCCGCCGGACCCTCGGGGCGTCTCGAGAATAAATCCATCCACGCGATTGCTGATGACGGCGAGTGTATTTCCTTTTCTCGCCACCGCCAATACGCAAACAAAGTGCGCCGCCCGTGCTTCATCCCTCTTTCCCGCCAGTGCAGCCAGAAGTTTTGCGATGTTTTGCGCGTCCGTGGCAGCGGAGCCCGCATAGCGGGCGGAATGCACGCCTGGTTCGCCGCCGAGGGCGGGAACGACCAACCCGGAATCATCCGCGCACACTACTTCGCCGGAAATGGTCGACGCATGCAATGCTTTGCCGACGGCATTTTCAGCGAACGTGGGTGCATCCTCGGGAAATGGCGCAAGTTCGGAAAATCCAGGCAGTAGAGCCAATTCGATGGTCGAGTGAATTTCGGCTGCCATGGCGGAAAGCTCTTGCAACTTTCCGGAGTTGGACGATGCCAGATACAACTTTTTTGCAGATTCCATAATTGTCGGGGACTCAAATTTAGCGGCCGCGGGCCAGGAACTTGGCCGGCAAAATCGCGCGTTGTGCTTCGGCGAGGCGGCGGATGCCCGCTGCAGCCAACGCCAGCAAATTCTGCATTTCGCCACCGGTGAAGGGCCGGCCTTCCGCGCTGGCCTGAATTTCCACGAAGTCGCCGCTTCCGGTCATCACCACGTTCATATCCACTTCGGCGCGCGAGTCTTCTTCGTACATCAAGTCCAGCAGCGCGACATCGTCCACGATTCCGACACTGGTTGCCGCCACAGTATCAATCAAGGGCGAGTTTTTAAGCATTCCAGCGGCGACCATGCGCTCCATTGCCAGCGCGAAGGCGATGAACGCTCCGGTAATTGAAGCGGTGCGCGTTCCTCCATCCGCCTCGATCACGTCGCAGTCGAGCCATATGGTACGCTCGCCCAGCGTTTCCTGATCGGTGATGGCGCGCAGCGAGCGGCCAATCAATCGCTGAATTTCCTGCGTGCGGCCGGACTGTTTTCCTCGTGCCGCTTCCCGCGCCGTTCGTTCTTCCGTGGCCCGCGGCAACATTCCATATTCGCCGGTGACCCAGCCTTTGCCCGCGCCTTTCAGGAATCCCGGGACTCCGTCACTTACGCTGGCGGTACAGATCACCCGCGTTTTGCCGAGTTCGATCAGCACGCTGCCTTCGGCCGTGGAGATAAAGTCCGGCGTGATCTTCAGGGCCCGCATCTGGTCCGCGCCGCGTCCGTCCGGTCTCACTGTGCCTCCTGGGCGTTGTCCATCTCGCTACTCAGAACCTGCTGACGGCTGGTGGCCTACGGTGCGGCGATCGCTCGAGCCGGATGGCAATTCATCCCGGCTGCGTCAGTTTGCCGTTTGCAGCGAGGAGTGTCAACGCTTCGCTGGAACGCTGGTGGTGTTATTGGCGGCGGTGACGGGAGGAACCGCAATATTGCCGGGCATATCCGGCGAAACGGCGCCCAGCCGCGCGCCTTTGGTATCAACCGGGAAAAACTGCGTCAGATCAACATGCCCGGCAAGCGTGTCCAGTTCCTGGCCGTGAATCAGTATTTTGAGCCGCTTCACCTGCGGCACATTGGCTTCCAGGGTGCGTGCGATCGAATCCACTGCCAACTGCTCGCTTTGGATTCCAGAAGGCGAGGAAGTGGCGAGCGCTTCAGAAAAGTCCGCAACCGCGCTTCCATCCGGCAGCAAGTAAAAGGAAAGCAAAGCGGCGTCCGGCGGCAGCGTGCGCAGATCCGAATCCACCGGCCCGGCCAGCAACGTGTTCAGCACCTGCTTGGCGCGCAGCACAGGGTCTTTCGACAGCGCCAGTGGAATGGTCACGGGAGCCAGAGCGCTCTCGTCCTCGGGTGAAACCCAGAACATTTTCACTTTGACCACCGGGTCGGACGGATTTGGCGCGACGGCTTGCGTAAGCTCGCGGCGCGCTTGCTCTTCCGACGGCTCGGTGATTTTCGCCGTGGTCTTTACACGCTTGCGCAGAATCGGAAAGTAAATCGCCGCGCTGAGTACCGCGATACCAAGCGCAACAACGACCCAGGTGCGCCAGTTGCCGCTCATGGGCGCGCTCCCGCCGGCCCGGGCACGACGTAAGACGGACGGAACTCCGCGACACCCCGTGCGATCGCGTCGCCAACACCGGGCATCATTCTGTCCAGGTCAGCGCGGTCCTGCACGCTGACGCTGGCCAGCTCAATCGCAATGGCGGGAGCCGCGGTGGTGCGCAACTGGCGTATCGTGGCGCTTTGCGAATTGTTTGGTGAACCCTTGAAGCGCTGCGTGATCTGGCCTTGCACCGCATCGCCGAATTTGCGGCTCAGCGTGACGTAGGGTGCTTGCGCGTGGTCCCAGCCGATGACGCCGCCGGTAGCCACGGACGCGAAAGAGTCCGGCATGCTGTAAACGCGCACGGTTCCAGGCAGCCCGGTGGAAGAGACGTGCAGTGTGATGAACACCGCGCCGTACTGCGCGTTGGCTAGCGTGGAGCGGTCGTCGAAAGAAGGATTTTCGTTGCCGCTGCGAGTTTGCAGGACCTGGAAGCCTTGCGCCTCCAGCGCGCGGCGAACTTGGAAGGCCAAGTCCAAAACCAGATCGCTTTCGCGTATGCCTTGCGCGCCGCGTGCGCCTGGATCGGTGCCGCCGTGGGCCGGATCGAGCACGACGACATTGAGTCCGGTCCGCTGCGGCTGCGGCGGAGGAATCGTGGGATAGGGCGGAGTGGAAATTGGCGCGGCGGCGCCGGGCTGCTGCGCGCCCGGCGATCCGGCAGGCGCGGATTGAGGCGATTGCGCCTTCGAAACAAAAAGAGGAAGGCACGCGAGCAACGCTATCGCCCAGCAGATCTGGATAATTCGAAAAAGTAAGCGGCCGTTCAAAATACGCACGATAGGCAGAATAGCAAATCTGCGCTCTGCGTTGCGTATCGCGCACGGCCGCCGCTGCGAAAAAGGGACGGTCTGGCCCTATCTCGCGGTTAGGCCGAGGGAGATTGCGAGCGCTCGGCGCGGCGCTCAGCGCGATTTGCTTTCAACTGTTCGCGTTGTTCGGGCGTGAGTACGCCGCGAGCTTGCTCCATCGCAGCGTGGCGAATTTCCTTCGATTTCTCTCGTTTCGCCGCTTCGGAGAGCGAAGAGTCCGCCATTACCTTTTCCCGTTTCGCTCGGGCTTCCTCGTGGATTTTCTTGATTTGCGTTTTTTGCTCATCGGAAAGATTCAAGCCCTCGAACGGGTTTTTGCCATGTTCGTGTGCTCGCGCAGCTGGCTGCGAAGCCGCGGGCGGCGCGGCTTGGTCCTGCGTACCGCTTTGCGCAAATGTTGTTGGCGCGAATGTACCCACCAACAAAAATGCCCCGACCCCCAAAACGGAATTTATCAGAGATTTAGTCTTCATTGCTGCTTCCTTTCATGTTCGTCGTTGGACGATTGCACCTTATGAGAATAGAAACCCCTGGCGGTGGGAAAAGTCGCTGCCAAAGGAGTTCAGGTTGGGTGCGAGAAAACGGGGCGAATAAGCACGCTAATCGCACGAAGAATAAATGCACGATGAACTGCGGCCGAACTCTGCGAGAATTGTTACCAGCGCTATGCTGACTCGATGACGCCTGCCGAAGTGCGGCGAACAGGAACGCGGAGTTTTCCTGTAGTGGCGTAGACCAGAAAACCAGAGCCGATAATCAGGGCGCCGAAGAGCAGACCGTTCATGCCGAGCACCCTTTCGGAACCGCTTTTGACGAGAGCCAGGATCAAAAGCGCCAGCGGAAATACGCCAGCAAGGATCGCTCCGGGCAAGCCGCCCGGCACGCGGAATTCGCGTTTCAGTTCCGGTTCCCGAATGCGCAGAACGACCAGGGTGACGAATTCAAGCATCAGGCTGACGCCGTAGAGCATGATGTCGAGTGTGATCAGTCGCTGAAATCCCAAGCCGAGGCACAGTGCCCAGCCACTGGCGCAAACAATGATGGCTACCCAGGGCGCGTTGCTGCGCTTGCTGATTTTTGCAAAAGCATTGGGCAGCATGCCTTCGCGCGCCATCGCCAGAGGCAATCGCGAGTAGCTCATCACCAGAGCGTTGAACATGCCGAACGCGCTCATCATGCCGCCGAGAACGATCAGGAAGCGAAGCCACTCGATACCGAGAAGTTTTCCGCCAAGCAGGCCGCCGATGGTCGCCCACGAACCATCTTCGCCGAAACTCGATGCGGGAATTCCGGTGAAGTAAACGGCGATAAACGGAAGCACGTAGGTGAGCGAAACCAGAATCACCGCGGCGATCATCGCTTTGGGATAAGTGCGCTGCGGGCGTTCGACCTCCTGCGCGATGGTGGAAGCGTTGTCCCAGCCCATGTAATTCCACATGGCGACGAGAACGCCGCCGAGCAAACCGAGACCGGTTCCGGTAACCGCTGCGGCGTGCGGTGCAGCGAACGCTCCGAGCTTCAGCGGGGTCATGACGACTACCAGTGCGAAAGGCAGGGAAAGCAGGAAAAAAAGCCAAAGAGAAGTGATGCCGACTACACGGATGCCGAGCAGATTCAGAATCGTGCACGCGGCGACGACAAACAGGCCGGCCAACACGCCGTGACTTCCTTCGCCGAACCACGGGGCGATTTGCTTCAGGTAGAAGACAAAGAGTGTGGGATAAATCGCCATGTCGAAGATGCTGGCGGCGAGCGACAGCCAGGCTTCCTGGAAGCCCCAGAAATTTCCCAAGCCGCGGCGCACCCACGCGTAGTAGCCGCCTTCTTGCGGCAGCGCACTGGAAAGTTCTCCAATCATGAAAGCGGTCGGCAGGCTCCAGAAGACGGGAAGAAACAGCAGAATCAGGATTCCGCGGGCGTAGCCGGCGCCGTGAACGATCTCCTCGGTCCCATAAGTGCCCCCTGAAACCATAAAGAACGTAGCCGCAACCAGCGGCCAGAGGGTGAGCTTTGCCGATTTCGTTTTAGCTGCTGAGATGACGCGGGAAGGAAAGTTGGCGGGAACCGATATGCTGCTCAATTTGTACCGTCGTCCTCCTAGGCAGATCTCGTGGCCGGCGTTGCGGGAATTTTTACGAGTCCGCTCTTGAAGAATACAAGGTCTGCACCTGCACGCAACAAAAAAATGCATGTTGATGAATATTTTTTCAGTCCAGGGCGGAAGCAGGTGCGCGGGTCGTCGTACCTCGTGTGGGCAAGGCGATTCCTCGCTTCGCTCCCCGGTTCAAAAGCGTGGTCGGGTCTGGCCTATGCTAAACTTCGCCCGCTCGTCGCACGCAATTTCGATGTGGAGACGCTCTGATGACTTGGTTCCGTGCATTGGCGGTGACCGTTGTTGCGGGAGTGTGTTTTTCGGGAGCGGAGTCTTCCGCGCAACGGGCGCAATCCGCTCCACGTCCGATCAGCGTGACCGACATTTTCGCGTTTCGCGATTTGCATGACCCGCAGATTAGCCCTGAGGGGCAATGGATCGCGTACGCGATGGGAACGGTGAACCGCGAAGAAGACAAGAATGAAGAACGCATCTGGATGGTGCCGGCGGCGGGCGGAGAGGCAATACCGCTGACGGCGGAAGATGTCTCGTCATCGCATCCGCGATGGAGTCCAGACGGGAAATATCTGGCGTTTCTTTCCGCGCGCGACGAAGGCAAGACGCAAGTATGGCTGCTCAACCGCAAGGGCGGAGAAGCGCAGAAGCTGACCGATACACCGCAGGATGTGGACGATTTCGAGTGGTCGCCGGACGGTCAGCGGCTGGTGCTGGTGCTGCGCGACGCCAAGCCGGAAGAACTGGAAGAAGCAAAAACGAAAGAGAAAGAGAAGGGCGGAGCCGAGAAGGACAAGAAAGCCAAGACGCCGAAACCCTGGGTCGTCGATCGGCTGCAATTCAAGCAGGACACCATTGGTTATCTGGACCGCCGCAGGGCGCATCTGTACGTATTCGATATAGCGGCGAAGTCGTCGACGCAAGTCAGCTCCGGTGATTTTGACGATGAGGAGCCGGCCTGGTCGCCGGACGGAAGGCGCATCGCTTTCACAAGCAATCGCTTGCTGCCAGATCCCGATCGAACCTACAACACCGACATTTGGCTGGTAGCGGCGGACAGCAAGGATAAGGGCGCGCATCCGACGCAGGTCACGACGAATCCCGGTGAAGACCATCAAGCGGCCTGGTCGCCGGACGGCAAATGGATCGCGTATTCGAGCCAACTCGACCCGAAGCTATTCGAGTATTCCACCAAGCACATCGCGGTTGTTCCGGTGCCGGACACCGGCGCGAAGCCAGGCGAAGCGAAGGTTCTCACGCTGGCGCTCGATCGGATGGCCACAAAGCCGAAATTCGCTCCGGATGGCAAGTCGGTTTATTTCATTGCCGACGACGACGGAACGCAGAACCTTTGTCGGGTGGAAATTGCGACGCAGAAGGTGACTAGGCCGATGGGCGGCCGGTTCATGCTTTACGACTATTCGCTCTCGAAAAGCGGCGAAATCGCGGCGCAGATTACCACGTTGGACAGCCCAAACGAGATTTACACCGCGCCAGGCGGGAAATTGACGCGCATCACCCACGCAAACGACGAAGCGCTGGCCAAGCTGAAGCTGGTGCCGGCCGAATACGTGAAATTCAAGAGCAAGGACGGAACCACGGTATCGGGTTACCTGTATAAGCCGCTTGGCTACACAGCGGGGAAGAAGTACCCGACCATTCTCAGGCCGCACGGTGGTCCGGTGTGGGCTTACTACGCGGAGTTTGATCACCTGCCGCAGTTGCTCGCGGCAAACGGCTACGCGGTGCTGTTTCCGAATCCGCGCGGCTCCACCGGCTACGGAGAGGATTATGCCAAAGCGATTTTTGCGGACTGGGGAAACAAGGATTTTCAGGACGACATGGCCATGGTGGACTACGCCATCGCACAAGGAATCGCGGATCCAGACAAGCTTGGCGTCGGGGGATGGTCGTACGGCGGAATTTCGACCGACTTCATCATCGGAAAAACCCAACGATTCAAGGCGGCAATTTCCGGAGCCGGCGCGGCGGAATTCATCAGCTTGTACGGGCACGACCAATACCAGAAGGACTACTTCACGGAGTTGGGCTATCCGTGGGAGAACCAGGCATTGTGGATCAAGCTTGCTCCTTTCCATCGCGTAAAGGAAATCACCACGCCGGTGATGTTCATGGGAGGAAACATCGATTGGAATGTGCCGATTCTCGGCGGCGAGCAGATGTATCAGGCGCTGAGAGCATTGGGACGCGACACACTGCTCGTCGTTTACCCCGGCGAGTATCACGAGTTCACCGCGCCATCGCATATCGAAGACCGGCTGAAGCGATATCTGGCTTGGTACGGCCACTACGTAAAGGGCGATGCGGGGCCGGCGACGTTGCCGCAGGACACCAGCGAGGCAACTCCGCGCGCAAGTGACAAGTGAAGAAGTACAAGCGAAATTTGACGGCAAAAGGGGACGGCAAATGGATGCTCAAAAGCAGTTTGAAAACTTTCTGAGCAAGTACCAGCCCAGCGTTGCGGCCGAGGCGAAAAAATCGCTGGCCAAGCTGCGCAAGCTGATTCCCAACGCCACCGAGATGGTGTACGACAACTACAACGCGTTGGTGGTGGGATTTTGTCCGGGCATGCGGCCGAGCGAAGCCATCATCTCGATCGCGGTGATGCCGGAATGGGTGAGCTTGTGCTTCTTGCAAGGCGCTGGGCTTCCAGATCCCGACAAGCGCCTGGAAGGAAGCGGAAACATCGCACGTCATATAAAGATGAAGAAAGGTGCGGCGACACTCGATGAACCGGCCGTAAAGACGCTGATCGCCGAAGCGCTGGTGTGCGCGAAGGTTCCCATCCCAACGGGCCAGAAGCGGCAGTTCATCATCAAATCCGTTTCGACAAAGCAGCGGCCACGCCGCCCCAGCGTGGCAAAATTCAAGAAGAAGCGGTAATGCGGATCGAAAAAAACGCTAGCATGGCGCAAGAACGAAGTGCTTCACCTCCGCGCGGCCCAGGTGTATAAACGCAACATGGGATAACAGCGCTGGAAGAGTCAGCGCCGAGGAGGGGGAATCCATGAAGAATTCACTCTGGAACCGGTTCAGCGGAATAGTGCTTGTAGCGGGAATGTGCACGGCAACTCCGATGGCCATCGAAGCGTGGCAGCGACGTGCGACGCCGCAGCCCCTTCCGTCACCCAACGCGCCGTCGGATCTGAATGCTCTGGACCGGTTGAATGGCCCACCGGCCACGGTGGACAACGGGAAGCAGAGCGTCGATCAGCAGAATCAACTGGAGATCCGTCTGCAAGTGCAGCGCCTCTATGCGATGGCCACGGAATTGAAAGATGAAGTGGATAAGACCAATTCCAACACGGTGCTGAATCTTGCGGTGTTGAAACGCGCGCAGGAAATCGAAAAACTGGCGAAACAGATTCGCGATCGGGCGAAAAAGTAAGCCAAGTTGGCAGAAAATAGAAAATCAAAAAAAGCGGCCACCTTTTGGTGTCTGCTACCTCATGATGCTTGTCTGACCTTGCGGCCGCACCGCTGATTCGGCAACCTCTTGCGCAAAATACGGACGACTAAATTGCTCCAAATCAGTCTGCGGGTTATGCTTCCAACTTTTGGGAGGCCACGGATGAGGCTACGTTTGATGGGAAAAATCTGGCGTACGGCGGCATTGTTAATCATCGGAAGTGTCGCAGCGAACGCGCAGAATTACGACCAGAAAGTGTTTCAGGAGATGCAGTGGAGGTGCATCGGGCCGTTCCGCGGCGGGCGCACTGTGGCAATTACCGGTGTGCAAGGGCAGCCAAATCTGTTTTACATGGCAGCAGTGAACGGAGGGGTCTGGAAGACCACGGATTTTGGGCACACATGGGTGCCAATTTTTGATGAAGCCGGAAGCAGCGGATCAGTGGGAGCGATTGCTGTGGCGCCGTCGAATTCGAACGTGATTTACGTTGGCAGCGGCGAGGGATTGCAACGGCCGGATCTAGCCGTGGGCGACGGAATATACAAATCGACGGATGCCGGAAAAACCTGGGCGCACCTGGGCTTACGCGACGCGCAGCAGATTACCGCGATTGTGGTGGATCCTAAGGACGCGGAGCGGGTGTACGTAGCGGCGGAAGGGCATCCGTACGGGCCGAATGCTGAAAGGGGAGTATTTCGTTCGAAGGACGGCGGGCAGAGTTGGGAAAAGGTCCTTTATAAAGACGAAAACACGGGCGCGGCGGAGTTGGTGATGGATCCAGCGAACTCGCAAGTGTTGTACGCGGGACTGTGGGCGGCGCGCGTGGCGCCGTGGGAAGTGCGCAGCGGCGTTTCGATCGAAATGGCGGGAAGCGGTCTTTATAAGTCTACGGACGGCGGAACGACTTGGAAGCCGCTTATGCAAGGTTTACCAGGGGAGGCCGAAAGGGTTGCACGTATCGGTGTGGCGATTGCGCCAAGCGATACGAAGAGAATTTATGCGTCGGTGGAGGCTGACAAAAAGGCGGGAGTGTACCGGTCAGACGATGCCGGTGAAACCTGGATGCCAGTGAACGACGACCGCCGCATTGGCGGACGCGGTCCGGGCGCGATGGGAATTGCGGTGGCGCCGGACAATCCGGATGTGGTGTATGTCGAGAACACAACGACGTGGAAATCGACCGACGGCGGCAAGACTTTTGTGGGATGGAAAGGCGCGCCGGGCGGCGACGATTACCAGCGGATTTGGATCGATCGCGACAACGGACAAATTATTGCTCTATCGAGCGATCAAGGCGCGGTGATCAGCGTGAACGGCGGTGCGACCTGGAGCAGTTGGTACAACCAGCCGACCGCGCAGTTTTATCATGTGACGACCGACAACCGGTTCCCGTACTGGGTGTACGGCGCGCAGCAGGAGAGCGGGTCTGCGGCAACGATGAGCCGTAGCGACTACGGGGAAATTACGTTCCGGGAGTGGCGGCTGCTGGGCGTGGAAGAGTACGGAACGATCGCGGTCGACCCGCTGAACGAGAATTATGTGTACGGCGCGCGGATTACGCGTACCGATCTGGCGTTGGGCGAAGTGCAGGATGTTGCGCCGGAGCCGGTCCGGCGCGGCGAGTATCGTTACGATCGCACATTACCTCTGATGTTTTCGCCGGCTGACCCGCATAAATTGTACTTCGCTGCGAACGTAGTATTCGAAACGACTGACGGCGGGAACAGTTGGAGAGTCATCAGTCCGGACCTGACTCGCAAGTCGTATGAGACGCCGGCAAACTTGGGCGCGTTCGCGGCCAATGATCCAGAGAAGGGCAAACATCGGGGTGTGGTGTACGCGCTGGCAGGATCCTACTTGGAAAAGTCGACGATCTGGGCGGGGACCGATGACGGGCTGATCCAGTTGACGCGAGACGGCGGGAAAACCTGGACCGATGTAACGCCACCGGAGCTGACGCCATGGAGCAAAGTTTCGATATTAGAGGCTTCGCGAACGGAAGCGGGAACGGTATTTGCCGCGGTGAACCGGTTCCGGCTGGATGACTTGAAGCCGCATATTTATCGCACGCGGGATTTTGGCAAGACCTGGAAGGAAATTGTTGCCGGAATTGCCGAAAACGCTCCGGTGAATGTGGTCCGCGAAGATCCGGTGAGGAAAGGTTTGCTGTTTGCAGGAACCGAGACCAGCGTGTACGTGTCATTTGATGACGGCGATCACTGGCAGCCGTTGCAGTTGAACTTGCCGCACACTTCAATGCGGGATTTAACGATTCATGGCGACGACCTGATCGTCGCGACGCATGGCAGATCGTTCTGGGTTTTGGATGACATCACGCCACTGCGGCAGCTCAGCCAGGAAGTGGCCAAGGCGAGCGCCTATCTGTTTGCGCCGCAGGAAGCGCTGCGGGTGCGCTGGAACAAAAATCCGGACACGCCGCTTCCGCCGGAAGAGCCGGCGGGAAAAAATCCCCCAGATGGCGCGATCATCGATTATTTTCTGGCGAAGGACGCCGTCGGACCGGTTGCGCTGGAAATTCTCGATGCCAGCGAAAAAGTAGTGGTGCGCGTGTATTCGAGCCTGGACAAGCCTGAGTCGCTCGACGAGATTGCGACGAAACATCCGATACCGATGTATTGGGTGCGCCAGGAAAAGACTGTGTCCGCGAAAGCCGGAATGCACAGGTTTGTGTGGAACGTACGCTGGCCCGCTCCCAAATCGCTGGGCCACGGATTCCCGATTTCGGCGATTGTGCATGACACGCCGTTGGAGCCGCAAGGTGCCTGGGCGTTGCCGGGACGGTACACCGTGAAGTTGGTGGTGGATGGAGCCTCGTACACGCAGCCGCTGGTGCTGAAGATGGATCCGCGGGTAAAGACTCCCGCCGCCGACCTTCGAAAGCAATTTGGGATGCAGCAGGGAGCCACGGCAGGAATGAACGACAGCTTTGAGGCGCTGGCAGAATTGAAGTCGGCGCGCGAGCAGGTGAAGGCTGCGATGGCGAAGGTTTCCTCGGCGGAAGCTAAGCAGAAGCTTTCGGAATTTGACAAGAAAGCTGGCGCGCTGGAAGGAGCGGCCATGCCGGGATTTTCCGGCGTGCCGTCGGTGGGTAAACAGCCGGAGAATTTTTCGACGCTCAACCAGCGCTTCGGCAGACTCCTGGCAATTGCGGATGCGGCCGACGCAGCGCCAGCCGAGCAAACGGAAGCAGTAGCCAGGGAACTGGAAGTTGCCCGACTGGAGCTTAGGGGGCGGTGGATAGAATCGAAAAAGGCCGACGTGGCAGACCTGAATCGACTGCTTGAAAAAGAAAAGGCGGGAAGGATCGATCCCGAACGTCGAGAAGGGGGCCCTCCCTCGACGGATGTGGACGGGGACGACGAACCGTAAGAGACAGAGGCAAAAATCAATGAAAGAGAGTGATACATAGATGTAAGTCATTATAAATAATGTAGTTACTTGGAATGGACCATGGTCGAGCTATAGCTTGACTACGGCCATAAACTTGAGATACTTTGGATGTCCGAAGGGCCAAGAAACGCGGGACACAAGAAGCCCGGGAAAGGGCAGCTATGGAAAAGATCGCAATCTCGAAATTCAAAGCCACCTGCCTTGCGGTATTGGAAAAGGTGCGCAAAACCGGGCAGCCGGTGATGGTCACTCGTTTCGGACATCCCGTGGCGGAAATTAACCCTCCAGGAAGCGGGCTCAAACCTGTTCGCCAGTTGGGAACAATGATCGGCACAATGAAAATCACTGGCGATATTGTTGGACCGATCGGCGACGAGTCTGATTGGGAAGCAGCCGAGGAATGAAGCTTCTTTTGGACACGCACATTTGGATCTGGGGTGTGCAAGAGCCATGGAAGCTTTCCTCGGAAGTTGCCCGAGCCATCACTCAGCCGGACAATGTGCTATTTCTCTCGCCGCTCAGTATCTGGGAATTGAGCATATTGACAGAGCGGAAGCGAGTCACCTTGGACCGGGACTTCGGTGAGTGGTGTAAGGCATCGATCCGAGATCTCAGCCTTGAGGAAGCCCCATTCACGTGGGACGTGGCGGCGGAACTTCCTTTTACGCGATTTTCGCACCGCGATCCGGGCGACCGGTTTCTGGTTGCGACCGCGAAGGTGTTTGACTTGACGCTGGTCACCGCGGATGAGCGCTTGATCGAAGCTCCGGGAATCAAAATCCTGGCGAATCGCTAAAATGCGCGCAGGCCATTCAAGCCAGCAATTACGGTTCGGCGATTTTATTTTTCTGAAGATTATTAAGCGCGGCGAGCACTTCTGCGCTGTGTTTCGCAACGTCAACGTCCAGCCAGACTTTTCTAACAATGCCGTGCGGATCGATTAGAAATGTGTGGCGCGAAGAAAGTTTGGCGATTCCCAGGTTAAGGATGGAGTCGTAGGATTTCGAGACTTCTTTGTGCGTGTCCGCGAGCAGTTTGAAGTTCAACCCTTCCTTGGCGCAGAACTGTTTGTGGGATTTTTCATCCTGAACGCTGACGCCGAGAATCACCGCGTTGCGCTTCTGGTATTCCGCGAGATCCCGCTGGAAATTGTGTGCTTCCACCGTACAGCCGCTGGTGAAGTCCTTCGGATAAAAATACAACACCACCCACTGTCCGCGAAGTGCGGATAACTTTATCGCCTGGCCATCCTGGGAGGGCAACGTGAAATCCGGAGCCGTAGAGCCGACGGCCGGCACATTACTCTTTCCGTGCAGCAAAGTGTGCGCTCCCGCAAAAACAAGAAACGCGAGCGCAGCGACAACAGTGATGGTGATCATGGACTTCTTCATCGGCGCAACATCAGTCCCCGGTGATGAACTTATATTGTTCGGCGGTCAGCGGGACGACGGAGAGCCGGCCCATTCTCACCAGGGGCGAGGTGGCAAAAAGTTTATTGGATTTAATCTCGGCCAACGTAATCGGCTTGGCGAGTTCTTTGCCGGCCGCGAGTTCCATTTGCGGGTTCTTGGGATCGGTGACTTTGATTGAGACGACGGAGGCCGTTCCAACTGCGGATTTTCGGTCGCCAGTTTCGTAGATGATCAAGCGGTCACCGGACTTCATTTCGGCAAGATTTCTAAGAGCGACCGGATTGTGGACACCGTCCCATACGGTTTTCTTGTCCCGCTTCAGATCGGCAAAGGAATATTCCGAAGGCTCGGTTTTCAATAAATAGGCGTTTGGCATAAGCAAAGTGTAGGCCAACTGAGCAAGAAGGAAAAGCGGAGTCAGTCCGGCCTTCCGAGCAGCTGGCGGGCATAGGCTGGCCCTTTCCCAGCGTCCTCGTGTTTGCAATAGGCGTACACATCGATGCCCTCATCAAGCCAGGTATCGAAACGCTTTTTCCAGCTGGCCAGTTGCTTCGCAGTGTAATTCTCCAGCCGCAGACGCGCATACGTGAAGTCCGCAGTGAGCACATCGGGAGGGGTTTGTTTTTCAGTTTCGGAAAGACAAAGCGCCGTATTGAATCGGCGAAGAACGGCGTAGGTCTGGTCGGCATACCAGGACGGGTGCCGCACTTCAAAGGCAAACCGGAAAGCGACTGGACGCAGAGTCAGGAAATCCTCCAGCAGCGGGCGATCAAATTTAAAGTTAGGCGGTACCTGAATGAGAATAGGGCCGAGGTGATCGCCATCGTTTAAGACACTGGCGACTTCCAGGAAACGCTTCAGGGTACTTTCACAATCGCGCAGCCTTTGAATGTGAGTGATTTTCTGATTGGCTTTTAGAGCGAAACGAAATCCTTCCGGCACTGCATTAGCCCAGTTCAGAAGAGCGGTTTCCGTTGGCATGCGATAGAAACTGTGGTTGATTTCCACGGTTGAGAATTGCTTGGCGTAGAACGGAAGCATTTCGCGGTCCGGAAGCTTCTCAGGATAAAAATTCCCCTTCCACTCTTTGTAAGAGTATCCGGAAGTTCCCACGAACAGTTTGCCCGCACCAGCCATTTGCAGCGTCTCCGTGGAACCAATCATAGCCCGAAATCTTGAAAAAGAACCTGGCGGTGGGCATCTTGCGAAGCGCGATTCGGCAGGCCTCGCCGACGCCCACCGCCCAATGGGCGCGTGCTTCGCGCTTCCTTTACCGCTTCTCGTGCGTCTATTTCTTATATCAATGCTTGCGATTGCAGCCGCTTCCCCTATGCCTTCGGTCCAATTGGTGTACTATCACTGCGTCCAATTTCACGGGAAATGTACCTTACAGCCAAATCTAGATCGGTTCAAATCAAGGAGTTTTCCAAAATGCTGAGAGTTTTCGTTCCGGTGCTGGCAGCCGCGTTTGCCTTTGCAGGTGTCGCGCGAGCGCAGACGGTAGATGAAGTCATCGCCAAGAATGTCCAGGCGCATGGCGGGATAGAAAAACTGAAATCCATTAATTCCGCGCGAACCACCGCCAAATTCACGCAGGGTTCGTTTCGCGCCGAAGTCATGCAGGAAAACAAGCGTCCCGGAAAAGTTCGCGAAGAATTCATCATTCAGGGAATGGCCCAGGTGCAAGCCTATGACGGCAAGGCGGGCTGGCAGATCAATCCATTTGGCGGGCGCAGAGACGCGGAACTGATGTCGCAGGACGACCTGAAAAGTCTGGTCGTTGACGCGGACATTGATGGCCCATTGGTGGACTACAAGGAAAAGGGCCACAAGGCCGAGCTGGTCGGCCACGATTCGGTCGAAGGCACCGATTGCTACAAAGTTAAGCTCAGCATGAAGAATGGCGATGTCCGGTACTACTACCTGGACACCGATTCGTTTCTGGAGTTGAAACTGGAAATTCAGACCACCATCCGCGGCGCCCTGCAAGAGACGGAAATCTACTATGGCGATTACGAAAAAGTGAACGGAATCTATTATCCGTTTTCCGTCGAGCAGGCTCCCAAAGGCAGTTCGACGCGCGCACAGATTAGCGTCGAGAAAGTCGAACAGAACGTGCCCTTGGACGACGCGCACTTTTCCGTTCCCGCTTCCAAAACCGAGGCCAAGGCTCCCCCGGCTGGCAGTTGAGCCACGCATCCAAATGCAAAAATTCTCAGACGTTGTTGTGCGCGAAAGCTGCGAACCTAATCTTGCTGAAAAGGGACTCTTCGATATGCGCAACATCTTTGCTCGCATGAAATTTGTCGTGACGCCGCTTCTCGGCCTGCTGCTTTGCGTTTCCGCATCGATGGCACAAGAAGCCAAATTCGATTCCGACTCCATTTCCGGTCTTGGCGCGCGAAACATTGGTTCTGCCGCCATGAGCGGGCGTGTCTCCGCCGTTGCCGCGGTAAAGGAAGACGGACGCCTCACCGTCTATGTCGGTTCGGCCAGCGGCGGCGTCTGGAAATCGTCCAATGGCGGCACCACGTTCAAGCCGGTCTTCGACAAGCAGGATGTGCAATCGATCGGCGCGATCGCCATTGATCCAAGCGCGCCCAAAACCATTTGGGTCGGCACCGGCGAAGCGTGGACACGCAACAGCACCTCGATTGGTGACGGCATCTATAAATCCACGGATGGCGGCGATAGTTGGACCAACGTCGGCCTGAAAAATTCCGAGCGCATCGCGAAGATTCTTCTCGACCCCAAAGACAGCAATGTCGTCTACGCATGCGTTCCAGGAAAACTCTGGAGCGACAGCGAAGACCGCGGACTATACAAAACGACCGATGGCGGCAAATCCTGGAACAAGATTCTGAAGGGCGCGAATCTCTCCACCGGCTGCTCCATGATTTCCATGGATCCGCAAGATTCAAAAACACTTCTTGCCGGCATGTGGGATTTTCGCCGCAAAGGCTGGACCTTCCGGTCCGGCGGAGAAAATGCCACCGCGGCCAGCGCAAGCGCGTTTTACAAAACCAGCGACGGCGGAGCCACCTGGAACGAATTGGACGAGAAAAGCGCCAAGGGATTGCCGGCCAAGCCCTGGGGACGTATCGCTGTCACCATCGCACCGTCAAAACCAAATGTCGTTTATGCGCTGATCGAATCCACGCGCAGCGCGCTCTACCGTTCTGACGACGGCGGCAAAACCTGGGAAGAGCGCGACCGTAGCAATTGGATGGTCTGGCGCCCGTTCTATTTCGCCAACCTCATCGTCGATCCTAAAAATGAAAATAAAGTCTACAAGCCGGACCTCACACTGATCATGAGCGAGGATGGCGGCAAGAGTTTCAGCGCCATTGGCGGCTCTGCCCATGGCGATTTTCACGACGTCTGGGTGAATCCCGACAACACCGATCATCTGATTGCCGGTGATGATGGCGGGATCTGGTATTCCTACGATGGCGGCAACACCTGGTGGAAGGGCAACAATCTGCCGATTTCTCAGTTTTATCATGTCAGTGTGGATCAGTCGGATCCGTATCATGTTTTTGGCGGATTGCAGGACAACAGTGCCTGGATCGGCGACTCGCAATATCCCGGCGGCATCACCAACAGCCGTTGGGAAAATCTTTTCGGCGGAGACGGCTTCTGGGTTTTTCCTGATCCTTCCGACCCCAATTACGTCTACGCCGAAGCGCAAGGCGGAAATGTCGGCCGTGTCAATCGCATCACGCTCGATGGCCGTGCCATCAAGCCGCAGCCAAACTACGGAGAAGGGAAGCTGCGCTTCAACTGGAACACGCCTATTCACATGAGCCCCAACGAAAAGGGCACCATCTACATCGGCGCGCAATTCCTCTTCCGTTCGCGCGACCATGGTCAAACCTGGGATCGTATTTCGCCGGATCTCACGAGCAACGACCCCGAAAAACAAAAGCAGGAAGAATCCGGCGGCGTCACCGTCGATAATTCCGATGCGGAGACTCACACCACCATCTACTCCATCAGCGAATCGCCCCGCGATGGTCAAGTTATTTGGGCAGGCACGGACGACGGCAACCTTCAGCTGACTCGTGACGGTGGAAAATCCTGGACCAATGTCGTTTCCAACGTGCCCGATCTTCCAAAATTTTCCTGGGTGTCGTGGGTCGAAGCCAGTCTCTACGACGCGTCCACCGCTTATGCCGCGTTTGATCGCCACACCTTTGGCGACATGGCTCCGCATGTGTACAAGACCAGCGACTACGGAAAAACATGGACGCCGGTGGTCGGTCCGGAAAGCGGCGTGCGCGGTTTTGCTCATGTCATTAAGGAAGACACCTCCGTCCCCAGCCTGCTGTTTCTCGGTACGGAATTCGGACTATGGGTTTCCCTCGATGACGGCAAACATTGGGCGCAGTACAAGGGCCACGAATTCCCGTCCGTTCCGGTGCGAGACATCGTCGTTCAGTCTCGCGAATCCGATCTGGTTGTGGCCACCCACGGCCGAGGAATTTGGATCATTGACGACATTACGCCGCTGCGCAAATTGACTCCTGAGGTCATGGCCAAGGACGCGGTTTTTTTGCAGGGCAAGCCCCCGCAACAGCGGCTGGTTTCAAACGGCGGGTGGGCGGAGGGCAGCGCTACTTATAATGGGCCAAATTCTCCTGACGCCGCGGTGATCACCTACTATCAGAAGAAGCGCCACATTTTTGGAAAAATGAAAATCGAAGTTTTCGATGTGCAGGGCAAGCTGGTGGACACGCTTCCTCCCAATAGCCGGCGCGGCGTCAGCCGCGTTGAGTGGGCCATGCGCCTGAAGCCTCCGCGCGTTCCTCCTGCCGCCACCGCCGCTTTCGAAGCCGCGCAGGGCCCCAGAGTTGTGCCCGGCACCTACACCATAAAAATGACCCGCGGCACGGAAACCTATACCACGCAGCTAGTGGTCCAGCAGGATCCGCGCGCCCAATTTACTCCCGCGGACCGCCAACTGGAATTCGACGCTGCCATGCGTGTCTACAACTTTTTGGGTGACATGAGCTTTGAGGCCGATCGCATCAGCTCCATGCGTGAGGCATTGCTCGGTCGCGCCGCGAAAGTCAAAAACGATGCAGCCCTCGCCAAACGCCTGCAACAGGCCGCCGATAACATGGACGAGCTGCGCAAGAAGATCGTCTCCACCAAGGAAGGTGGCGCGGTCACCGGTGAAATCCGCATACGGGAAAAGACGACCGAGCTATACGGCGACATCCTGAACTACGAAGGCCGCCCAACGGACTACCAATCCGCGCGAATCGACTCGCTGAAAAAAGAACTCGCGGATGTCTCCGCGCAGTTTGACGCGTTCGCCGCGAAAGAGCTTCCCGCGACAAACAAGTCGCTGGCACAGAAAAAAATCGACGCCATCCATCCCGTCGCGCGCGCGGCGTGGGACGCCGCGAACAGTGACGAGGGAGCCGGCGGCGGCGCGCCTTCCGGCGGCTTTGCGCGGCTGCTGTGGAAATAATATTGGCGCCGCAGCTCGCCCTGTTTTAGCATTTCTACAGTCGCCGCGAAGAATCGTGTCTTCGCCAAGCGGGCCGATTACCAGGGCGGCGCGAGGTCACAAAAGATGTGCCGAAATATCCGAACGCTTTTCAACTTTGATCCGCCGGTTACACCGGAAGAAATTCGCGCGGCTTCGCTGCAATTTGTTCGAAAAATCAGCGGCTTCAACAAACCATCGAAAGCGAATGAAGCTGCGTTCCAGTCAGCCGTGGATGAAGTTGCGGCCGCCGCGGCGCACCTGGTGCATTCTCTTGAGACCAGCGCCCCGCCCAAGCGCAGGGAAGAAGAAGCCGCGAAAGCCAGAGCGCGGAACCTGGCCAGGTTCGCCAACTGAGACTGTTTCACAAATTTCAACCGGACCGCCGCTCATCCGGCGTGCGTGGCCGACCGCAAGAGTTCCAGAAAACGTTGTGCGGATTTTTCCAGTGGCTTGCGGCGCGAACGAATCACATCCAGGCTCCGATGCAGCGGCTCTGCATCGACGATTTGAATCGTGCGTAGCTTCGCGCTCTTCAGTTCACGGGTTACCGCCAACTGAGGCAGAAATGCCATTCCCAGTTGGCGCAAGACCATCCGTTTGCAGGTTTCAATCCCTTCCACTTCCAGAACTACATTTGGCAACAAACCTGCCCGGCGAAATAAACCGTTGGTCAATGTCCAGTCGCTCGAGCCGCGATCGTAGAAAATCACCGGGAGCGATTCCACTTCTGAGAGTTTGAGCTTTCCCTTGTCGATTGCCGGATGCCGCGGATGGCCCACGAACAGTAGAGGATCGTCGCGCAAGCTCTGCGTTTCCACTTCCGGGTGCCGCAGCGAACGCGCCAGTCCCAGGTCCACATCTCCGTCCAAAACCATTTTCAGCACTTGCAGGGAATTTCCGGAGCGCACGCTGACCATCACGCCGGGATATAACGACTGATACTTTTTCAATATGTCCGGAAGCAGATAAGTACTGATGGAAAGGCCCGCCGCGATTGACAGGACTCCGGAAGCGCCGCGCGGCTGTTGTTCATGCACCGCCTGCCGAGCCAGCGAAACCATTCGCAACAGATTCTCCGCGTGCGGACGCAGCGTTTTGCCGGCAAGCGAAAGCGTGACCTGTGTTTTCGTCCGTATAAAAAGCTTGGCGCCTACAGACTCCTCCAACATTTGTATGCGGGCGCTCACCGCCGGCTGGCTCAGTCGCAGCGCTTGCGCCGCTCGATGAAACCCGCCGTAAGTTGCCACCGCCAGGAATGTTTCGATCTGATCGATTTCCATAAGTCGCGTATACCCGGCTTTATGTATCGCTGATAGAAAATAGCTATCACCATGATATCAACAATCAGTTTGACTGACCACCGTTAATTTCGCAAACTCGTCTCACGCTCAGCGCCGCCATTGCTCGACCAGGAGACCGACATGAATGACTTTCGCTTGAATGTTACAGAGTCCGCTGCGCAGCCTCGGGATCGCTGGCAGGGCATCAGTCGGCCCTACAATTCCGCCGATGTCGAGCGGCTGCGCGGATCGCTGCGTATCGAACACACGCTCGCGCGCATAGGCGCGGCAAATCTTTGGAACTTGCTGCACACGGAGTCCTACGTCGCAGCTTTGGGCGCAATGTCCGGCAACCAGGCCATCCAGCAGGTTCAAGCCGGCTTGAAAGCGATCTATGTAAGCGGCTGGCAAGTGGCGGCGGATGCAAATCTCAGCGGAGAGATGTATCCCGATCAGAGCCTGTATCCCGCCGACAGCGTGCCCAGCGTGGTCCGGAAAATCAATAAAGCGCTGCAGCGGGCCGACCAAACTCATCACGCTGAGGGTAAAAACGGTGTCAACTGGTTCACTCCTCTGATTGCGGATGCCGAAGCAGGATTCGGCGGCAACTTGAACGCCTTTGAATTGATGAAAGCGATGATTGAAGCTGGAGCGGCGTGCGTGCACTTCGAAGATCAACTTTCTTCGGCAAAGAAGTGTGGACACTTGGGCGGAAAAGTATTGGTTTCGACGAGCGAAGCCATTCAAAAACTTGTTGCTGCGCGCTTGGCTGCGGATGTGATGGGCGTGCCGACGCTAATTATGGCGCGCACCGATGCCGACAGCGCGGCGCTGCTTACCAGCAATATCGATCCGCGAGACCGCGAGTTCCTGACCGGCGACCGCACCAGTGAAGGATTCTTCGGCATTCGCCCTGGACTGAAAAGTGCCGTCGCCCGTGCAATTTCGTACGCGCCGTACGCTGATCTTCTCTGGTGCGAAACGTCCAAACCGGATTTGCGTGAAGCGAAAGAATTTGCTGAAGGCGTGCACGCAAAATTTCCCGGCAAGCTGCTCGCTTACAACTGCTCGCCATCCTTCAACTGGAAAAAGCATCTTTCAGATTCGACGATTGCCAATTTCCAGCGCGAACTTGCGGCAATGGGATACAAATTCCAGTTCATCACGCTCGCAGGATTCCATTCACTGAATTTATCCATGTTCGAACTCGCCCGCGGCTATAAGGCTGACGGCATGGCCGCCTACTCGCAGCTGCAGGAAAGAGAATTTCGTTGCGAGCAGACGGAACAATACGAAGGTGTGAAGCACCAGCGTTTCGTCGGCACCGGATACTTCGACGATGTTCAGCACGTCATTACTGGCGGAACCGCGTCCACCAAAGCGCTCGAAGGTTCGACCGAAAATAAGCAATTCCACGAGCCCGCAGAAGCTTTAAACTCTGTCGTGTGAGCCCTTCCCTTGAGCACGGGAGGAAATCATGGCCGGTACGCGGCAGAGCAGCAAGGCTTTTCAGACCGTTAAAGGTTTTCATACCAACAACGCTCCCGCCGGCGCAGCGCAACGCGAGCTGCCGGCGGGATTTCTGCAATTCTTTGCGCCGTTGCACCGCAAGTTTGCCGCGCGTCATCGCGCGCTCGTGCAAGCCAGGCGTGCTGCGCTCGAGCAATCGCTGCACGGCAACAAGCCCGCGTATCTTGCCCCGTCGGCGGCTACGCGCGAAGACTGGCGAATCGAAGTGCCGGCGTGGTGCGCCGATCAGCGCAATCAGATGACCGGGCCGGCCGACGACGCCGAGCTCGTCGTCAAGATGCTGAACTCCGGCGCGCCCGGCGTGATGCTGGACCTCGAGGATTCCACGGTAAACGAGTGGGACCACCAGCGCTTGGGTGTCGAAAACATCTTGCAGGCGCTTTGCGGGACTCTGACCTACCAGGACGCAAAGCGCGGCAGCGCGGTGGGCATCAAGCCCAGCAACACGGTGATTTGGATTCGAGCGCGCGGTTTGCATCTTCATCAAGCCGGGCTGATTGACGGCGAATTGTGTTCCGCTTCGCTTTTCGACCTTGCGCGCATCGTCTTTGCCGTCGAGCCGGCGGAATTGAAACATCCGCTCTCGTTTTACATCCCCAAATCGGAATCCGCGGAAGAAGCGCTTTTGTGGCGCGATATTTTCCAGAGCCTGGCGGAGGCGCGCGGCTGGCCAAAAAGTTACATCAAGTGCATGGCGCTGGTGGAAGCGCATCCGCTGGGGTACCAGGTGGAGGAATTTCTCTATAATTTGCGCGATCACATTTTGGGATTGAATCTTGGCCGCTGGGACTACATGGCCAGCCTGATTCATTTCAATCTCGATGATCCGCGCTGGCTGTTGCCTGACCGCAATACCATTCCGCACGATGTGCCGTTCTTCCAGAATTTGCGGCAACTTCTGCCAGAAATTTGCCACAAGCATGGAGCGCTGGCCATTGGCGGTATGACCGCGCTTTATCCAAGCCGGCAGGATGCGGAGTTGAACGCGCGCGCTCTGGCGGTTTTGCAGAAAGACAAAAAGAACGAGGCCGACTCGCTGATGGATGGCGCCTGGACCGGTCATCCGGATCAGAATCAGATTGCGATCGAACAATTTCCGGCGCCGAACCAATTACAAGTCCGGCGCGCCTCCGCCGAACGCCATCCGGATCTTCGGCCGGTTCCCGAGGGTGTTGGAAAACGCACGCTGGAGGGAACGCGGGCCGCGATTCGCACGGTGATTCGGTATCGCAACGGCGTGCTAAACGGAAGAGGCGCGAGCTTGCTTGACGGATACATGGAGGATCTGGCGACCGATCGCATTTATCGTTTGATGCTGGCGCAGAGGCTGCAACATTCGCGCGTGACGCCGGTTGTAGACGACAGGGGGAATCAGGTCGTTCACATTCCGGAACTGCTGAGTCGCCTGTTCGACGAAGAACTCGCCGGGCTGATCGCGCAACCGCCTCGCGGCGAAATTGGCACAACCGAAACACTGAAGGAAGCGCGGCGTATTGCCGAAGCGATGGTCGTAAAGCACGAATTCGATCCGTCGTAGCAGCTGATAGCGATCAGAAATCAGTAAGCAGCGATCGGAAGGAGCCCAGAGTTCTGGCCGAACCATTTGCACGGCCGGACGGATCCCTGACATTTTAGACTGGGCACATACCTGATGCTTGTTGCTCCCCTTCCCCCTGTTTATGGCGGCAGAGGCGGCCGAATAGTCCCGGAGAAAATCGCAGCAATGAAAACGCCCCCGTCTGTCCGCATGTCCGGTGTGCCCTATCGGCCTTGGACATTGCCCGCTTATTGCCCGCACGAACAGTTGACGCCTGTTTTGACGAAGGACTAGAATCCACCCGCATAGGTTCCCCGCAGCAAATTCGCAGGATTTCACGCCGGTCACAGAGCCCAGGTGTCCCCGATGGGCTGAGGAAAGGAGCCGTCATGTTCGCCAGGCTCGGTAAACCCTCGCTCGCAACAATGCTCCTGGTTGTCACATCACTCGTCGCACTGCTTAGCTTCGTTTTGCCGGTTAACGCGCAATCGTCGGCCGCACGAAATGCGCGACCGCTGATCACTCAGAATATCGATGAAGGCAAACTTGCGGTTCTGGCTGGAAACCTGCGGCCAGAAGCGCGAGCGGCAAATGACCGCGGGTCCGTCGCGCACAACCTGGTGCTGGAACATTTGCTGTTGCAGTTGAAGCGCCCCGCGGAGCAGGAGACTGCGCTCAAAGCGTTGATCGACGATTTACACAATCCTGAGTCCGCCAACTATCACCATTGGCTCACCGCTGCCGAGTTTGGCGAACGCTTCGGATTGGCGCAGCAGGATGTTGACACCATCACGAGCTGGCTCACGTCGCGCGGATTCCAGGTCAACTTCGTATATCCGAGCCGCATCATGATTGATTTTTCCGGAACTGCCGGTCAGGTGATGGCAGCTTTTCACACCGAGATTCATCATCTGGAAGTAAATGGAAAGAGTCATATCGCCAACGTAAGCGAGCCGCATATTCCGTCGGCCCTGGCGCCAGCGATTGCCGGAATAGTCTCGCTGCACGATTTCCGGCCGCATCCGATGATGAAGCCGCGTCACCAGTACACCTTCCCGTCTGGATTGGGCGATAACTACTATGGAGTAGTGCCGGGAGATTTGGCGACCATCTATAATTTCAATCCGGTATTTAACTCCGGCATCACCGGACAGGGCCAGACCATCGTCCTGATCGAAGACACCGATCTGTATTCGACCGCGGATTGGACCACCTTCCGCTCCACTTTTGGTCTGTCCGGATACTCCGGTTCGCTGAACCAGACCCATCCTGCTCCGCCCAGCGGTCCGAACAATTGCGGCGCTCCTGGTGTGAACGCCGATGATGGCGAAGCGATTCTGGATGCGGAGTACGCCAGCGCCGCCGCGCCCAGCGCTGCCATTCAGATGGCAGCATGCGCGGACACCCAGACCACGTTCGGCGGTCTGATTGCCATGCAGAATCTGGTTTCGAGCAACACTCCGCCTGCGATTATGAGCGTCAGCTACGGCGAATGCGAAACCATGAACGGCGCCGCGGCGAATCTGGCCTTCAATTCCACCTATCAACAAGCGGCCGCGGAAGGAACGTCGATCTACGTGGCTGCGGGCGACTCCGGAGCCGCGGCTTGCGATCAAAATCAGACGGCGGCCGGTTTTGGCATCACCGTGAGCGCCTTCGCGTCCACTCCCTACAACGTGGCTGTTGGTGGCACGGATTTCAGTGACACCTACTCGGGCACGAATGCGACTTACTGGAATGCCGGGAACACTGCGAACTACGCTTCCGCGCTTTCCTATGTACCGGAGACCCCGTGGAACGACTCCTGCACGGGTTCGCTGCTTGCTGCTTATGAAGGCTACACGACGAGCGGACCCGGCAGTTTTTGCAACGCCGCGGGTGGGTTGCTGGCCGCCATCACGGGAACTGCGACTACAGCCGCGGGCGGAGGCGGCCCAAGTGGATGCGCATCGGGCGCCCCGTCGATCAATGGAGTAGTGAGCGGATCATGCGCCGGTTATCCCAAGCCGTCGTGGCAGGTAGTGCCTGGCAATCCAAACGACAGCGTGCGCGACATTCCCGACGTTTCACTGTTCGCCGCCAACGGGTTGTGGTCGCATTTTTACGTGTTCTGCTACTCCGATACGGCCAACGGAGGCGCGGCCTGCACGGGTTCGCCCAGCGGATGGACCGCTGCCGGCGGGACTTCGTTCGCTTCGCCGATTCTGGCTGGAGTGCAAGCGCTCATCAATCAGAAGACGGGCACAAGGCAAGGCAATCCCAACCCGATGCTTTATAGCCTTGCGGCGAACCAGTTTAACGGAGGCGGAAGCGCGTCGTGTAACTCCAGCCTTGGAAACGGCACCGCAGGCTCCTGTGTGTTTTACGACGTGACGCTTGGCGATATGGCCGTGGAATGCACAACGACGAATAATTGCTTCGATTCCGCAGACGGCTATGGAGTGCTGTCCACTTCGAACTCGGTGCTGCAACCCGCTTACCCCACCACGCCGGGCTGGGACTTCGCGGCCGGCATCGGCACCGTCAACGTGGCCAATCTGGTCAACGCGTGGCCGGGATCCGCTCCGCAACCCGATTTCTCGATCTCCGCGTCGCCAACCGGTGTGACGATTGTTCAAGGAGGCGCGGCCGGCAGCACGACAATCACCGTGAATCCGGTGAACTCATTCAATGGCAGCGTCAATCTGAGTAGCTCGGCGTTGCCGAGCGGCGTGACGGCATCCTTCAGCCCGAACCCCGCCACCGGAAGCAGCAAGTTAACGCTGACCGCCAGCGGCACCGCTGCAACCGGAACGGTTATTTTGACCATCACCGGAACTTCCGGCAGCTTGACTCACACGGCGTCGGTCAGCCTTACCGTCAATGCGGCGCCGCCATCGCCCGACTTTAGTCTGAGCGCTTCGCCAAACTCGTTAACGATTGTGCAGGGAGGAGCCGGCGGAAACACAACGATAGCGTTGACGCCGGCGAACGGATTTAACGGCAGTGTGGGCCTGGCGGTAACTTCGGCTTTGCCCAGCGGCGTGTCCGCGGGATTCAATCCGAACCCTACCACCGGAAACAGTACCTTGACGCTGGCCGCCAGCAGCACCGCGACCGTCGGCACCGTTACTGTGACCGTTACCGGAACTTCCGGAAGTCTGACGCATACCACCACTGTCAGTCTGACGGTCAATGCCTCTGCGCCGGCGCCCGATTTTAGTTTGTCGGCCGCACCCAGCACTTTGAGCGTTGGCCGCGGCAAGAGCGTGACCAGCACGATCAGCGTGAACAAACTAAATGGGTTCAGCGGAACGGTAAGTTTGTCGGCCACCGGCTTAGCAAAAGGCGCGACTGCCATGTTCAACCCGGCTAGCACCAGCGGCAGCAGCACGCTCACGCTAAAGGCAAGCAGCACTGCGAACCTGGGAACCGTCACGGTGACGATTAAGGGTGTGTCCGGCAGCCTGAATCACAGCGTCACGATCAGCCTGACGACGACCAAGCATTAGTCGGGTTCAAGATCGGAACTGTCGCTATCGCTAGCAAGGTTCAGGCTGTCTTTGCTGAGAGCCACGCTGCCGCAGTCAGACACACGGTAATTACGGCCGAAAAAACGATGGGGATGGTGAAGGCGTATTGCCAGCTCAAAACTGCAATTGCTCCAAAGCATATGGCCAGCGCCCACGCAATGCCACATACGCGTGCCAAAATCTCTGGCGGAAGTCGGGCCAGCAGCCACGCTAGTACTGCGGCGAACAAAAGAAACACAGAGAAAAAAAGTCCGAACGCGGTGAAGAAGTCCCAATAAGTCCGGGTAAATCCTTGCGCGTCAAAGTGAGCGGAGCGCATTAGGGCAAGAACCGCGTCGGCTCCCCATTCCGGATTATTCTGGCGAAACCCGAACGTATGTCCGGCGGCAAACAGCAGCAGAAGAACAGAAGAGATGCGGTAGAAAATTGGTGCTTTCACGTACTGCCTCCTGAACATTCGCGGGCGCAGTTTACTACATCCGTCAGCGTGGCTGGCGCTGACTGCCGTTGCGAGGGACAGAGTTAAACTGCTAGCGGGGAAGGGATTACGCAAACAGTGCGTGCCGTCCTGCAGCTGGTGGCGGCATCGCGTACGTACGCCCGGCTGCGGCAATTGCGGAGAAAAGTTCGTTTTTCGCGAACGGCGAGGGAGTTGAAGGCTGGCCGGTGATTGCCGCGGATACGAGTACCTGGATTGCATTTTTTCAAGGCGAAAGCGGAGCGGATATAGAGCTTCTGGATCAGGCTTTGCGGGACAAGCAAGTGGTGATGGTTCCGGTGGTGCTGACCGAATTATTGAGCGACGCAAAGCTGCCCGCTGAAGTTGCCAAAATACTTTCGCAATTACCGCTCATGGAAATTGATGCGGGATACTGGCAACGGGCTGGGGAGCTGCGAGCGAAGGTGTCGGCCAAGCGCCACAAGGAGCGGCTGGGTCACGCGTTGATCGCGCAAAGCTGTGCGGACCGAGGGATTTCTCTCTTAACGCGAGAGGGCGATTTTCGCGCGTTTGCTGCGACCGGAGCACTGCATCTGGTGGTCTAAGTCATTCCCCGGAGTGAAACCGTGCCGTCTGTCCGCTGTTCTCCCCCATTTCCTGGCTGCATGTCTTTGCCACCAGACTCGGTCCTGCGGCGTCGCATTGACATTCCTGATCTTTTTGTACGGTGCGAGCGACTCTATTCTGTTCGCGCCGTCAAAGGCCTTAATTGCTGATGAATTCCATCAAAAACAAACCGAAAATGTCGCTGTGGGTTGGCGGCTTATTTCTGATGGCGTATATGGCGCTTTTTCTCGGCGTTGCCCTGCGTTTTGAGGCCGCGTCACGGGCGCGGCAAGAGAATGCCGAACGGAACGAATGGCTGCCGGTAACCGCGCATGTCAAAAGCTGCTTTCTCGTACAGGACCATCCGATCAGCGCGCAGCGCAGCGTGATTTTCAAAATTGATTGCAGATTCAAATACACGGTGAATGGAACGGAGTACATAGGCAGCACTGCGACCATCGGCCCGCAACACGGTTTGTACCGCGGAGCCGCACCACCTCCTGAAGCCGCACGCATGGACAATTGGGCCCGCCTCCATCCGCCGGGTTCGTTGCAGGTGATTCACTACAATCCGGAAAATCCGGTGCAGGTGTCGCTGGCCGGGGCAGACGAGCAATTTCGCACCAACAGCGCTGCCATTTCGCTGCGTGCCTCCAATCAGATTTTGCCGTTGGGCGCGGTTCTATTGCTGGCGGCACTTTTGACAAGGTATTTTACGTTGCGATCCGCGCAGTCAACTTCCGCGGAAAACCGCTGATTCTGTGTTTTGAAGTTTACCGGAGGTGTTTCTATGGTTCATTCGTGGCGCAGCGCCAAGGGATCGACGCGAATGGCTTTGCGGGCCGGTACATAGCCATCGTATGCTTGCGGCGGGAAAACTGCGTGACGATGCGTATTGGACTGATTGGTGGCGGAAATATTTCGGAGACCCACGCACGTGCGGCTCGTGAAATTGCGGGCTTGGAAATTGTCGCGATGTATGGAACGAATCGCGAGAAAGTGGCGCGGATGAGTGCGCAGTACGGCGCACGGCCGTATTGCGATTTTGAGAAATTCCTTGCCCATCGCCCGATGGATTTCGTGGCTATTGGCAGTCCGTCCGGTTTGCACGCGGAACAGGGGATTGCGGCTGTACGGCACGGATTGCACGTGCTGACGGAAAAGCCGTTAGACACCAGCACCGCACAGGCGGATGCGCTGGTTGCCGCGGCAGAAGCGGCTGGCGTTAAGTTGGGTGTTTTTTTTCAAGACCGCTTCAAGACGGATCTGATCCGGGTAAAACAATGGGTGGACGCGGGCGTGTTGGGAAAATTAATCCTGGCAGATGCGCGCGTCAAATGGTTCCGGCCGACGAATTACTACGGGGATTCGCGGTGGAGAGGAACGCTGCGGCTGGATGGCGGCGGCGCGTTGATGAACCAAGCTGTTCACACCGTCGATCTGTTGCTTTGGCTGTGCGGCGAAGTCTCAGCCGTTCAGGCGATCAAGAAAACCGCGTTGCACAAAATTGAAGCCGAAGACACGCTGGTTGCTTTGCTGGAGTTCAAGAATGGCGCCATCGGCGCTTTGCAGGCCACGACGTCGGTTTTCCCCGGCTACCCGAGAACAGTGGAGCTGACCGGTTCCGAGGGAACGGTCATCATCGAGCATGACCGGTTGCTGGCCGCTGACTTGCGCAAAGTACCGGAAGACTTTCGCAGTACCGGAAACGATCAGAACGCAAGCGCTTCTTCCGCAACGGTCAGCGACGTGCGTGGGCACCGAGCGGCGCTGGAAGATTTTGTGCGAGCGATCGAGACAAACGGCACGCCACGCTGCTCGGGCGGCGAAGGGCGACGAAGCGTTGCGCTGGTCGAAGCAATTTACAAGGCGTGCAGTTCAGGGAAGCGTGTTGAATTGCAAGCCGGCAGCCAGCCGCGGTAAAAGGACGCCACACTTGCAAATCAGGATTTTTGATGACAAGAAAGAGCTGGGGCAGGCAGCGGCGGAGCACGCCGCGAAATCTTTGCGAGATGCGATTCGCGAGAATGGCGGCGCGCGAATCGTAGCCGCCACCGGCGCATCGCAGTTTGAGTTCCTGGATTCGCTGACCAGTGCAGCGGACATTGATTGGAGCCGGGCCGAACTTTTTCATTTGGATGAATACGTTGGCTTGCCGGCGACGCATCCGGCCAGTTTCCGGAAATACATTCTGGAACGGATCATTCGCAAAACTGCAATCAGTCACAAAAACGGAATCACTCAATACCACCTTCTCGGGGGAGAGGGCGACCCGCAGGCGATTGCAAACAGAGTTGGCCGCGAGCTGATTGCCCGGCCGGTGGATCTGGCTTTTGTGGGAATCGGAGAAAACGGCCACCTGGCGTTTAACGATCCTCCAGCGGATTTCGCGAGCGAGGAACCATACCTGGTAGTGCAACTCGATGAAGCTTGCCGGAGGCAACAGGTAAACGAGGGATGGTTCTCTCAGCTGGCCGACGTTCCCAGGAGCGCAATCTCGATGTCGATCCGGCAAATCCTGCGCGCGAAAGAAATCATCGCCGTGGTGCCAGAGGCACGCAAAGCCCGGGCGGTGCAAGCTTGCCTGGAGGAAGAAATCGGCCCGTTGGCGCCCGCGTCGGCTCTGCGGAATCATCCGAATACGACGCTATATCTCGACAGAGACTCCGCAGCTTTGTTGAAAGCGTCCAGCCGGTCCATTTCGCGAGGGTCTGTTTCGCGATGAGAATGTTTTTGAAACGAAAACTTCGTAAAACGACAGGTCTTACAAGGATCGCTCGCAAGTAAATGCCGACACCCGACCAAGCATTGCAGTCGAGATTGCAGTCGAGCGAGCGCGCTATTCCCCATTTGCGATGGTGGATCGGCGGACTGCTGTTCGCTTCCACGGTGATCAACTATATTGACCGGCAGACGCTGGCGCTGCTCGCGCCATTCCTGACGCAGGACTATCACTGGTCGCACACCGACTATGCGAATCTGCTGATCAGTTTTCGCATCGCGTACGCAGTGGGCCAGACTGCGTGCGGAAGATTCATTGACCGGGTGGGAACACGTCGAGGACTGAGCATTTCTGTTTTATGGTATTCGTTGATTTCGATAGCGACTTCGCTGGCCACCGGCTTTCGCAGTTTTGCCGCTTTTCGGTTTCTGCTGGGAGCGGGAGAATCCGCCAACTGGCCCGGGGCTACCAAGGCGGTGTCCGAGTGGTTTCCCAGACAGGAGCGTGCTTTGGCGAGTGCGCTGTTCGACAGCGGTTCCTCGATTGGCGGAGCCATCGCGCCTTTCGTCATTTTGCCAATCTACTTTCGCTGGGGATGGCGGCCGGCATTTGTGATCCCGGGGCTGCTTGGGTTTTTGTGGCTGTTTTTCTGGCGTCGAATGTACCACCTGCCTCGCGAGCATCCGCGCATCACTGACGCGGAGCGCGCGATGATTCTTGCCGAGACAGAGTCTCCAGGAAGCGCTGCTGACCGTCGGGTGAGGTGGGGCGCTTTATTGAAGTTGCCGCAAACCTGGGGCGCGATTGTGTCCAAGGCTCTGACCGACCCGGTGTGGTTTTTCATCACCGACTGGTTCCCGCTGTATCTAGTGGCAAAGGGGATTTCGCTGAAGAGCGGATTGATTGCTGTGTGGGTTCCGTTCATCGCTGCCGATCTGGGCAACTTTTTTGGTGGAGCGGCCTCGGGATTCCTGATCAAGCGAGGATGGTCGCTCGGAGCGGCCCGCAAAGCGCTGGTAGTGTTCGGAGGATTCGGAGTGACTTTGCTGATTCCCACCATTTTCACGATGAATCTGGTCGCGATCACGACACTGTTTGGACTGGCAACATTTTGTTACGCAGCGTTCTCAACGATCGCCAACGTGTTGCCCTCGGATCTGTTCACCGGCGGCTCGGTAGCCTCTGTGAGCGGCTTCAGCGGAACCGGAGCGGGAATCGGGACGATCATCGCGTTTGAGTTAATTGGATATTTTTCCGACGCCACGCAAGCGCTGCCCGGACATTCCTTTGACAAGATTATCGTCGTGGCCGGTCTGGTTCCGTTCGTGGGAATGCTGCTGGTGCTGCTGCTGGTGCGCAACACGCGGGCGACGAAAGAAGGGCTGGTACGCCCGATCTGACTTGCCCCAGGTTAACTATGAGCGAAGCTGAAAGGTACGATCAATCAGGGTTGCGGGGTTGTTCTGTCCAGATTAGGTTGAATGGGCGGCACAATGCGGTAGGGATTACGCTGCAGAAATGGTCGTTCTAGCAGAGCCAAAAGAACACGGAATCTGTGCCTAAGAAAAGCAAACCCGAAATAGAGTTAGTCGCATCTGGCGACCTCGCTTACAACGTTCCGGCGCGTATGCCGGTGCATGAGACGAAATCGAAATGAGTGTGTGCCATCCTTAAATCGCGATTAAGTCACAAAAAAAGAGAATTTATCAGTAAACGGAGGCGACCCAGAGGTCGCTTCCGTTTTTTGAATTGTAGATATCTAGTCGGTTCCGACAGAACTTCTTGAAGAGGTGTCGGTGTGCGATTTTTCCGCCAGCAGAATCGCCGCACGTGACACTGGAATGGTGAATACGTTGTCGGCGGTCTCAATCTTGCTGAGGAAGTGCTCGCCCCCGGCCGTTTCGAAGCTCACGTGAGCTTTGCCGTCGGGAGTGCCTTCCACTTCGCTTTCCACTTCGATTGGATGGACAATCGCACTGGCACGATTTTCGAAGCTGCTGAAGATTAGCCCCGCCCATCTATCATCTGACTCTGCGCGATTCACGTGGTATGTGCCCGCCGGAAGTGTTTTACCAGCGACCACAAACTGGAACGGTATAGTCACAACGACTTGGTCTACAACCTGGGCCTTGGCCGTGATGCCTAACCCAGCGAAACTGACAAGCGCTACTGCAATACGCAAGCACAGCTTTCTCATTATTTCTCCTTTGAACGCAATCGAGCCGTCATTAGAGGGTTTTATTCCGCACGTCTATGTCAACAATCATCCTCAAAACGACTACATAACGTTCGACGTGCTCGCCTCCGTAACCGTCACAAATCCGGTTGTAAACGTTTTGTCACCCCTATGGTGAAGAATTCCGCAGTTGCACCAACGGCGCATCATGTACATATTATGTCAAGTCCATGTGTTCCTGTTGTGTACTGGACATATCCGTGCTACGGTAACGGCATGAAATCCGAGCGTCTTGTAGTCCAGATGGAACCAAAGCTGAAGGAAGCACTAGAGCGGTACTCGAAAACTTCAGGTGTGCCGATTTCAGAATTTGTTCGCCGTGCAATTGTGGAAGCTTTGAAGAAAGCGAAATGACTCTGGCACTACGCTTGTGGATTAAATTGGTCCGATGAAATCCGTTTTTACAATCACCGAGGCCGCTGAATTGGCTGATATTAAAACCAACTCTGTTGAAGCTGTGGGTCGAGGCTGAAAAGCTCAATCCATCAAGTACTATCGAAAAACCCAAGCTGGTTTAGGTTATTTTGATTCTGCTATAAACATGCTGTCAAAAAGTACCTGAGAAGAATCGGCGCAAAGGGCGGCCGAAGACGGGAAGGCGAACTAATCGGGCGTTAAGGCCGATTTACCGTAAACGGCGCTTTTGGTTTCGGGCAAGTGTCCCTCTTGAAGGTGATTGCTACGCGCACGTCCTGGTCGTGGCTCGAAGAGTCACAGGTGTGTACAGTGCGCATTATGAAAACGTTTTCATAGTCAGTCATTCGAGCCTCGTTGCATCCGCTCACAAAAATACCTGAATTGATTTGTTTCCCCCTCATGGCGATTGGCGCGACCTCTTCCAGAGCCTGAGACGCGCCCTCGGAAGACATGAGCCCAGCCTGTTCCTCTTCTTGATGAATGAGCGATTGAGGCGGCTCTATCACTACTTGGCAAGCCAGACGGTTCGAACCGTACTCCACTGCGAGACTAACTCTGTTCTCTTAGCACGCCATTCCTCCGCTGTGATTTCCCAGATTTCTGCCGGAAGTCTACCTGAAACATAGTCGCGTTCGACGGTGGCAATAAGCCGCATACCTGTTTTTTCCGAGATGCGTCGTGACGCCACATTCGCAACGGCTTTTGGAGCACGCAGCACCGTGAATCCGAGCACGTCGAACCAGTAATCATTCACGGCGACTACTGCTTCGGTCATGAGGCCCTGTCGGTGCCACGGCAGTCCAAGCCAGTATCCCCGATTGTCCCATTCATCCCGATGAAGACTGATGACACCAATGTGTTGATCTGGCGCTTCCTTCAGTCGCAGAGTCCAGTGCCATTCTTCACCGCGCTCGATGCCAGGAAGAATCTCGTTTCGATAGACATTGAGCACTCGATCTGCGGGATAAGGCCACGGAACTTTTGAAGTGAGGAACTTGACGATGTCCCATTGTGGAAACAAGCGCTGTGTCTGTTCGGCATCCGAGAGCTGAAGAGGCCGCAACAAAAGACGCTTGGTGTAAAGTTCAATCGTCATATAAACAAATGATATCCCCAAACTTCGAATAGTCTCATTTGTTCGGAGTGTTGTGCCTGGTTACTCGGGTCGTCTCAATAGGTCGGCGCAACACTTGTTTGGAGTTTACTCGCAGGAGTCTGACAGCCTAAGGTTTTTCTCGGGCGTTGATTTAAGCGCAGCGCTACTTTGCCCAGATCCGACTGGGTAAGGTCGCAGAGGTTTGTTTTTTTCGGGAAGTATTGTCGTAACAGCCCATTTGTGTTTTCGTTTGATCCGCGTTGCCAGGGGCTCTGCGGATCACAGAAGTAGACTTTCACATCCGTGGCCACTGTAAAGCTTTTGTGTTTGGCCCGGACAACCGCATCAGCGGTGGCAGGGTGCTCAAGCGCGGCACCCGGCACGTAGTCAATCGTGCCTCTACTGCGTTACGGCTGGCGGCCTCGGCCCGACTCCGACGCCAAAGCGCCCTGAGCTAAGCTCCGCCGGCTGCGCTCCAAACTCGGGGCGACCAAAGCCATTACCGCGATGGCGCACACGCTGGCGCGCCTAGTCTACCGGATGCTGAAGTTTGGCCATGACTACGTGGACCGAGGAATTGATTTCAAACTGGGCCGCACGGGACTAGTTCAGATTACGGGTGATTGGCCGGGAGTACCCGGAACTGGCGCTTTCCTTCAATGCGGTATGTTGCGAAGTCTGCATGATCAACGGTAAGAATTGCGGAAAGAAATTCACGCTTCGCCAAATACACAAGCGTGCCATCGGCAAAATCCATGGGTCGATCCCAATAGCGGGACATCAAACCGTGCACGTGCTGCAGTTCCGCATCTTCGATTGTACCGAGCACCACTGCTCCGGAACGGACGAACCGCCAGGCGGCCTCCATCTCCGAGCGTGTATCGCCAACGAGGTGGAACAATTCAGTGAGAACAGCCTCGGAGGTTAGCAAGGGAAGGCGTAGTTGACGGAATGCGTCGGCGCACGAATCGTGCCACCGGTCGGTTCTATCCAGCAGTGCAAGAATCGCGCCAGTATCTATGAGCGCATTAGCGGGCATAGCGCCGCCTGAGGCGTCTGCGGACCACCTCGCGTGCTGTTTCGGCGCGGCGGGAGTTGAAGCCCGCAAGTACGCCCAGGCAGCGTGCCGCAGCGGCGTGAAGTCTCCGTTGCGCGTGGTCATCTGAAGCATCCGTATTGCTCTTCTTCAGCCAATCGCGGACGGCCGTTTCGAGGACGGAAGATACCGATACTTTGCGGAGATGCGCTTCCCGCTCCAGTTCCGACTTAAGCTCCTCAGATAAACGCCAGCTGTATATTTCTGTCTTCATGCACTACATTGTAGTGCAGATTTGCACCACATTGCAATACAATTCTATAGTGCTGGACCCACTAGATGCAGGGGAAATCCACGCGCCTCCAGTACTGGACGCGGTTGGAACGTATCTGGGAACGACGTTCCTACCAGCGTAGCTTTCATATGGACAATGTACGACTGAACGATCCTGACCTCAATCGTTTGACGCCAATATGCGTGCGTTAGTGCCCCAGTAAGCTGTGCTTACCGGATAGGCGGATGGAAATGTACGAATCACAAAATCGCACGACTGGAAAAGTATTTCGAACGCGGAGATTTCGTCGAGTCGGGCATTGAAGGTTAAAAGATAAAGGGGTTCGCTTGGCGGGTTTAGTCTATCGCTGCCTCGCAGTGGGCTGGCGTCCTGTTGCCAGATAATGCTGGTCAAGCGCTTGCCGGATCAGGGTCTTGATTACCGCCTGGCGGCTAATGTTCAATTCCTTTGCCGCGTTATCTAATTCGTCCAGCATCGGCGACGCGAAGTCTACATTCACCCGCTGGATTGGGCCCATCATTTGCCCCGCGTTTGTAAAAAAGCGCGAGACGTCCTTTCCTCGGTCGGCGAGGCGGGCAATGTTCTCGGCCGACATAGCCCTTTTCAGTTTGCGAGTGCTCTTCATAAAGTTGTTGCTCCTGCGTAGTCGCTTTCCACAGCGTCACGAGGTGATAGTACTCTCGTCGTTATCTTCCCTCACCTCAAACTCTGGCATATCAGCACGCTGGTCAAGGTAGTAGGGATGATTAAATATCTCCTCCGTCTCCTCAAAGCCGATCCCACGCTTGGGGTTCGCCCTTAACCGTTTGCTCTTCTGGGCATCGGAGTCGAAACGCATCTGGTATAACTGTTATACCATAACGGCTTCTCGCAAGGAAGGTCGAAATGCCTTTTAAGAAATCTTGGGCATAAGGTAGCGTCTATGTACACGGCATGTACACAATTCTCCATAAATTATTGAAAACAGAGCCATTGGATTGGTGGAGGCGGGGGGAGTCGAACTGCGGAGCCTTAGTGAAAACGGTTAAGTTATTGAAAACACGAGACGCACAATTCGCCAAAAACGCACCAAAAGCAGTTCGGCTGTACAGGGCATGTACACGAAACGAACCGATTGGACTTGCGTTGCTCTGGTTTTCGTTCTCAGGACAATTACACCGCGAAGCCGTCCTGAATTGCTCCGACTACTCAATCACAAGCAGATCAAGAAAATACCATATTTGATGCTGGTGTCGAGTATGGTAAAGTGATGGTCATGAACACGACACGGAAGATTACGGTCGAAGTACCAGAAGAGCTGTTGGAAAAAGCGCAGCACGCCAGTGGCGAAGGTATCACGCAAACCGTGCGAACGGGATTGCAGCTTGTCGCAGCTTCGCGGACTTATGCGCGATTGCGAGAGCTACGGGGAAAAGTCAAATTTTCGCGAACGGCGGCGACGCTAAAGGATGATCGGTGATCGCCGCCGACACGAGTACGTGGATCGCATTTCTTGAGGGAGAAACGGCGCCCGACACTGAGCTTCTTGATCGGGCGTTGGGGGACCGCCAATTGGTGATGATTCCGGTGGTGCTCACTGAGCTGTTAAGTGATCCGAAGCTCTCTGGTTCGGTCGCGAAGACTCTTTGCGAGGTGCCATCGATTGAACTTGGAACCGGCTATTGGCGGCGAGCCGGAGAGTTGCGAGCGAAAGTTCTAGCGAGACGGAGAAGAGCACGTCTCGGTGACGCTTTGATCGCTCAAAGCTGCAT
>Ga0210406_10000821_pt1 | contig 40424 bp, 35 predicted proteins | sample IncBWC30MmetaG_FD_155454 | JGI IMG/M metagenome (GOLD analysis project Ga0210406, IMG submission 155454) | Forest soil microbial communities from Barre Woods Harvard Forest LTER site, Petersham, Massachusetts, United States - Inc-BW-C-30-M | ecosystem: Environmental > Terrestrial > Soil >... | reverse complement strand
GGACGACCGTCGAATATTGGCTAATGGGCGCTGTAACGGCAGTATTGTTTTTTGGCAGTATCGTTGTGCATGAGCTCGCCCACTCGTGGGTCGCCCTTCGCTACAAGATACCGGTACATCGGATCACCCTGTTCATCTTTGGCGGCGTATCCCAGATCGCCGGTGAACCCCCGAGCGCCAGCGCAGAATTCCTAATTGCTGTGATCGGGCCGCTTACGAGCTTGGCACTGGCGGCGCTCTTTTTCTTGTTGGAACCGTTGCTTGTAAACATCATGCCGGCCCTGGCGGTAGCCAAGTATCTCGCGCTCATTAACGGCATGCTGGGATTGTTCAACCTGATTCCAGGATTTCCGTTAGATGGTGGGCGAGTTTTTCGGGCCATCGTTTGGGGAGTTTCGAAGAACTTTCGACAAGCTACACTCATCGCCGCCAGCACGGGCCGATTCTTTGGATTTCTTTTTATCATTGTGGGCGTATGGCAAGCACTGAGAGGGAGCGTTGGCAATGGATTGTGGACGGCCTTTATCGGCTGGTTCCTCGAAAGCGCAGCCGGAGCCCAAGTCCAGCAGCAAATGGTGCAAGGTCTTTTGGTCGGCCACAAGGTATCAGAGGTGATGGGAAATGCATGCACCCACGTACCAGGAGACACTTCATTACAAAAGGTAGTAGATCAGGAGGTTCTTGCACACGGTCGACGGTGCTTTCTCGTGGACCAGGGAAACCGCGTGGTCGGATTGCTGACCCTGCATAACTTGAAGGAGATTCCTCGAAGCTCATGGACGACGACCAGTGCAGCCCAAGCCATGATACCCGTCGAGAAGCTAAGCTGCATCGATCCCAATGCAGAATTGTGGACAGCAATGGAAAAGATGGGTCGGGACGGAATTAATCAAATGCCTGTCATTCTGGGAAGCAACCTCATCGGAATGCTTTCGAGGGGTGACATAGTGAAATATCTTCAAACCCTGCACCAGGTAGGGGGATGAGGTGGGCGGTGGTGCCGTCGAAACCCGCTTCGGCAAAATCGATTCGCTGGTTAATAGCGCGAGGCTATCCGGGGTGAAAAAGGATGGCCCTCCTGCGGCGAGTGGGCTTAGAAGCCAGCGCTGAGATGAGTTGCTGACTCATCCATGCCGGGCCGCACTCCCACATAGGTGGTGATTCCATCGTAATCCGCGTCAAGCCATTTGAGAATGTAACTCGAGCTTCCCATGTCGCGCCATTTGATATGTAACCGGAGAAAATTTGTTGTTGCGGCTGTGGGAAAGTGGGAAAGCGTCCTTATATACATGCACATATGCCGATTTCCCGCGCGTTCTGTCGAATAGGGGAGGGAATTGGCCGTGACAGTGTAGGACTCTAACGAATGACGGGGCAGCGTTCTAACCAACTGAACTACGTCCCCAGCCGTGGAATCAACAACTTAGCGTAAATCCTTGCAACTAAGGGCTTTGCAAGTTTCGCATACAGCGCACTATTCGCCTCGGTTGCCCCTGACTGCAAGCTTTCCTGGCAAAACCTCCTGTAAATCTCCTGTAAAAATCAGTGTGCTCATGCCGACTTATACTAACACAGATAATGCCTCTTCGTCATGCTCACCGACAGAAGTAGCCTTTTCGAAGCGCGAACGCAAGAGCGGCCGCGCGGGGAAGTGCTGAAGTTTTCAGAGCAGCCGCCCAAAGATACTCTTCCCCCTCACAGCCTCATCATGTGCGTTTGCCAATCGTCGATAAACTCAGTCGAACTCTACGGTATCGTTTGTGGTGTGCTTTCAGGGCGAATAAAACCAGAAGATTTCGAACACATAAGAGAAAAGGCTCTGAACACAAATGGGTTCGTGTCACTGCTCGAATACTGTCGCGACGTGTCGTCCAATTCTTCGGTGAAGAAGTGATAAAGTTCCCTAGCGGCGCCAGTTTCCCTTGTAAGTGGCGGATTTCGAGGCCTGATGCGCTAGCCTAGCGACTGAAGATTACCTCCGGTTTACCTACAGCGGAGCGAGAAACGGCATGCCGCCAAGATACTATCGAACGGAAACGACCGAGAACGCCGTGGATGCTCTGGCACAGAGCGCCCGGTTTTACAAATCGCATCTGAAGCACAAGTGGAAATGGTTCGTGATCTGCCTTCACGATGCGCTCTACTCCTTTTCCATCTGTGCAATCAAGGGCACGAATCCCGACCGGGTGATGAGAGGGCAGAATCTTGTTAGCCCACGTGAAGCACTGATTCGCTGCCAAAGCGATATCTACATGCAACAATACGTCCACAGCACAACCTTAGAGATGACCGACCATGAAGAAGAAATGGTAGGCGAACTCTTGGTTTGGGTACGCGATAACTTGGCTCATTTTAGCCCAAAGCTTTGGTCCATCGAAATCGCTTGGATGAAAAGAGTCGTGAAGCCTACCGCACGAGTCATCAGATTTTTAGCCCTAGAGTCGGGCAATGTCAGGATGACCGCCGCACAACGAAACCGTGTAATACGCGCCCTAGCCGCGCTGGAAAGGGAATGATGGTCAGTTTTCTGGCTGCCCGTGTAAATAGGATCGGAGCCAAGCTAGCCCTGGATTCGGAACCTGTTTTTTTTTGCCCGTCACCTAGCTAAAGTCGGATAACTCGTCCCGGGAGATCAGCAGATTGATGGATCGAGCCTGCCCGGGCGTTCGCGTGATGAACCGGCGCGCTTCAAGTGAGAATGTTTCCAAGTCGACCAAATCCACCGAGCGATTACCCAGAAAAGCTTATCGAAGAGGCCGAGACTAGGGCGAGGATGTCGTCGGTCAAGCAGGCTACAAGCAAAACCTTAAACAGTATTTTTTGCTTTTGGTGATACAAATCAATCGTTTCGAGGTATACGGGTTAGAGGCGGTGAATAGCAGCGTGCGGCTAGAGCAGAGGAGCGAAGGTCGGTTTCGATGAACGAAATACAGGTGTCTGAAGATCAACCGAGGTCTCTGATTTATGTGGACATCCTTGGGTTCGCAGCAACCACAAACCAGTACAAGGTCCGCGTAAGAAGTTTCCGAGATGAAGAGAGAGGTTTCTCCGGTGCATCAACGACCGAGATGCAGGGACAAATAAACCGCTTCAACACGGTATTGGACCAGTGCGTGTTGGAAGAGAGCAACTATGGCGGGGTTCAAGCGATGCTTTTTTCCGATTGCGCATTCCTCGTGTTTGACAACTCGGTGCGTGCCGTGCACGTCGCGAGGAATTTAATGCGCCGATTCATCAAGTGGGGTGTGCCGGTCCGCATGGGGATTGGCAAAGGCACGTTCTACGACATCGAGTACCTCACAAAGACAGACGTGGGGAACGTGACCGTCAGCAAGTCACGGTTCATCGGAACTGCGGTTATAAACGCTCACGCCGCGGAGCAATGCGGCGGAAAAGGGATGCGGATATTTCTAGACGCCTCGGTCGAAGAAGACTTGCAGCATATCCAGCGCCGTCTGCCGCTTCCTCTGCCGCTCAAGAGTGTGAAGTGGGAGCTTGACTATCTTCACGAACCCAGACCGATGGCTGAGCAAGCCAAGGTCGAGGCAGATGACCGAGAACTGTTTGAGAAAGTGGCCGGCATGAAAAATCTCGCGTGGCCAGAGAGTGTCCAGCTGCACTACACAGAGACGCTTGATGCAATGAACCGTATGCGCGTAGCGAACAGCCGGAAGCCGGTTGATCTCAATGCGGTCCGGTACGGTGGCCGCGCAGACGCCATTTGGCCCTGAACATTCCGAGCCTCTTTTAGTCTAGAACCTCGCAACTCAAAAACGCGGAGCCTACGCCAGAGCCACTTCCCAAAGCGGATGCGACGCTTGCAAACGCAGGGTGGTGCGCAACACCAAACTCGGTCAGCTTTTCCGGAAGTTCTGGGATGGCGTTCAACTCCTCGGCAATCAGGTCCGTCATGAGCCGCTGAAAATTTACCCTAGCGAATTCTAGAGCTTGGAAGGTCGCTGGGTCCCTCAGCGCCTGGCGAGCCCTGATTTGAGCTCGAATTTGCGCCCGGCTGTGGAACGCGACGTTGCCACGGAATTGTTGCAGAACACCGTGGCACTTCTCGCATTGCTGTTGCACGGCACTGATCTGAGCTCGCCGGTCGGGAAACACGACAAAGAGCGGATCGAATGCGTAAACTGCCCTTGTATCTTTATCCGTTAGTTTTGCAAACCATCCGAAGAACGCGGTCCTGGCTGTATCCTTCAGGTCGGCGTGGCTGAATCGAGACTCGGCTGGAAGCTGAACGCTTCCTGCGTGCAGACCTTCCACCAGGAAGCTCAGGCGCATGATGTCCTCGGTGCAAAGCCGCAGGGAAATGTAAGTCTCAATCGCCTCCTCTCGCGACATTCGCGTTCTTTGGCCATGGAAGGGCACACAGGACATGACGATCCTCCAAAATCAGATCTTCTACCATCTTACTTGATTCGTACACCCTCGTTGGCGACAGTCCGTCCTTACCGGCAACTCAGGGCTCCCATCCACTTCGCACAAGACATGACGGAACTCCTTAAAGCAGTGCAGATCCGGCATGACTTCGTCCGAGTCTTGACCGCAACCATCTGCATACGTGTTTGCCTCAGCCAATAGATAGACAGACATCAAAGCGGCTTATTGCACCGACGTATCCGATCTATACTTGGACTTTTTGCAGGATTCTTGCGCGAGCTTCTTGTTCTCTCACCTGCCTTTTCAATTCACCATCCCTTCGCGCAATTTCCTCGCGGTGTTCCCTTGTAACTTGAGTCGCATATTCTTCGTTGGCTGTAGGAATGTACTGCTGCAAGTAGGTGATTCCTTGCGGCAGAAAATGTTCATCGACTTGAATGAAAACCCGGTCGCGGCTGAATCTGATATTCCTGTGAGAAAAAGTCGTGCTGTAACTCGTTGCTCTGAATCGGAAACATTGTTCCCATTTGGTATTGATAGATTGGTTCAGCCGCAACGTCAGCGTACTCTCACTCACATTCCAGTCCAATTTTTCAACTATGCGAATCGGGTCAGCAAGAATCGGATCGCTTATCTCAGACTCCGGCACCACCTTCTTTTTCAACGTGTCGAGTCTTTGCAGGTTCACGAAATTGTTCCCGCGCCCTATCAATTCCTGCTTTACCTTAGCAACAGATTGGATTCGCTGTTCGGGCTGTTGTTGCATCATCAGGTCGACCAATTCGTCCAGGTACGCGAAATCGGGCGCGGCGTCCTTTATTTTGCGGAAACCTGCTCCCTGTGGAATTTCTCCTGTGAACATTTCATTGAGGATGAGGCCCAGTGCGTAGATATCCGCAGGCTGGTCTACGGCCTTGCCAGCGATGCGCTGCTCCGGTGCCGCGTACGCGAAATTGGCCAGCCGTTCATTCGGCCCGGTTTCTACGACTGTCAAAAGCTCATCTTCGGTGAATCGAGCTATTCCAAAGTCTGCCAGCACCACGCGGTTCGTGGCGGAGTCGTAAAGCAAGTTCTCCGGCTTTATGTCCCGATGACAAACACCGAGCAAATGTGCGGCTTCAACGCTGTCGAGAACTTGCACAAACAGCGATAGCCGTTCGCCCATCGGCAGCTTTTTCTTTATTAGATCGCGGAGTGTGCTGGCATAGTACGGCATTACGTAAAAAATCGAGCCGTCCGTCGCTTGGCCGTAGTCCGAGACGCGCACGATCCGCTCGGATGCCTGACGCTGGCAAAATTGGATTTCGTTTTGAAACCGCTTTACCTTTTGCCGTGGGGTCTTGGAGCGATCCAGCACCTTGAGCGCGTGCTGCTGTCCGTCAGTTGCCGTGACCAAGAAAACGACGCCAGAACCGCCGCTGCCTACCTGCCGCACGACCGTGTAAGTATCAAATGCTGTTTCAAAAACCTTTGACGTTTTTCCCATGCGTGTCCGCCGATTCGTTTATTTTAGCAGAGAAGATTTTCCGCTATGGGAGGACCCCTACCAATCGAGGATGCGGCCCTGCCTCGGGCTAGGTTGTGACGAGTATCACAAAATAGATCGCCCGCATCGCCTTGAACGCAAAAGAAAACGGGGCCGGACCTTCCCGGCCCCACCTTACCAAGCCTGCCGTGCCGTACCTCGCCCAGTGCTCGACATTACATGCCAGGCCCCACCTGCCATGCGCTCGGCACCGACCTAGCACTTTATCACGGATATAGCACGACTAAGGCGTTTCCCGAGTAAACTGCCAAATCGGACGGCGCTACCTTAATAGAGAGCTTTGCCTGTACAACGGTCTCCTAAACTGTTGAGTTGGGCCTTGGATCGGTTCGGCCTCGGGACACAATTCGGTTCTCTGCCGAATGTTAAGCATCTGGGGCATTCAAGACGGGCGGGCGATTTATGATGAGGTTTCTTTGCTACCATCGCAAGTCGGGGGAAGGAGAATGCCTGTAATTCGCGCACCAGTTCCTCTGCTGGGACGTTCCCCACCGTTGCCGAAAGTGTGCCGAGAAAGGTTCGCGGTGAGAAAAACCGCATGATAGAGGATAGGCCGTGAAGCGATCAGAAGCGAGAGCTTCAATTTTGTCGAATTTGACCGACGCCCCCCGGCTGGTCCGTTAAAGCGGGACCGCGCATCCACTTAGAGCTGATGGAAAACCCCTTTCAAATTTTCGATTCGATCCGTGAAGCCTACCTCCGCTATTTGGACAGCCCATTCCGGCTTCGATATCAGGCCCTCCTGAATGAACGGCGCGACCTCTTGGACCGTGATCGGCAGCTTTATCGCGAGCCGCTCTATGAGCCGATGTCGCCGTACGAGTCTTCAGGCATGACTGTGGCCCAGGCCGCCAGCGAGGTTGGAGCTTCTGGCGCTTCGGGCGAATTCATCGTCCAGAAACTTTTTGAGCCGCAGCCCGATGGGCGCGCAAAGCGGCTTTACTCCCATCAACTTGAGGCTTGGCGGAAATCGCGCCAGGGCAGATCCGTTGTCGTTACTTCAGGCACGGGTTCTGGAAAAACAGAATGCTACCTCCTTCCAATTATGGCTTCACTTGTCGAGGAGGCAGAGAGAGAGTGGACAACGCTCTGCCCACCTCAGCCGACTGCATTTTGGTGGAACCAAAGGGGAGATCATCACGCATACCAGCGAACGCACGAACAAGGCACCCGTTCCGTGGCTGTTCGGGCGCTTCTGCTATATCCCCTGAACGCCCTGATCGAAGACCAGTTGGGACGGATCCGGGAGGCTTGCGATTCCCACGCGCCAAGGGCGTGGCTTAATACTCATCTCCGGGGTCATCGCTTTTGGTTTGGTCGATACAACGCGGATACGCCAGTTCCAGGAAGGCCTGAGAACCAGAGAAAAGCAAAGGAGTTGAAACGGCGCCTTAAGACCATGGAACGAGAATGGGGACGGGCACTCGCGTCTGCCAGGAGAAGTGACAAACAGGAAATACTTTCCTTCTTTCAAGACCCCGCAGGTGCAGAAATGTGGTCGCGCTGGGACATGCAGGAGGCCCCGCCGGACATTCTCATTACAAACTACAGCATGCTCAACATCATGTTGATGCGGGATGTTGAAAACTCGATCTTTGAATGCACCAAACAATGGCTTGAAGCCGACCGTGAAAACCACCACTTCCACCTTGTTGTCGATGAGCTCCACAGTTATCGGGGCACGCCCGGCACAGAGGTTGGCTACTTGCTTAGGGCATTGCTCGACCGAATAGGCTTGGCACCGGATTCACCCCAGCTCCGCATAATCGCTACTAGCGCTTCAATCGAGGAGGACGCCAGCAGCAGAACATACTTGCAAGAATTTTTCGGTCGCCGCGGCGACGATTTTGATATTATCCCCGGTCGGCGCCAGGCCTTTCCTGCGCCCGCCACAAATCTGAGCGCGCATGCTGACTCCTTCTCTTCATTCGGTGCGGGTTGCGATGCTCCAAATATGGGCAAGCAGGCGGCCGCGGATGCTCTGGCACAGCGCTTGGGCGTGGCCTCGAATCACCGTACTCTGGAAAGAAAACTTGATGATTGTCTAACGTCAATTCGGGCATACGAGCCAGTTAGGCTTGCGGCTGCGCTGCGCCCTATTTCAAGGGTGGATTTCGCGAGCGCGTTGTTTCCAGGCTCAGTGAACGATCAAAAGGCCACGGAGGGCTTGCTCCGAGCGCTCATCCTTGCTCGGAATTCTGACAATGTGGCACCGTTGCCGCTAAGGGCACATTTTTTCTTTCACAATGCCGGTCGGATATGGGCGTGCGTCAACCCAAACTGCACGAGCCCCAAATGCGCCGGTCGAGCTGCTTTGGCTGCCGCCGGCGAGGAAATGCCCCCCATAGGCAGGCTTTACACGGAGCCGGTTCCCAGATGCGAATCTTGCGGCGGCAGGGTGTTGGAATTACTTTATTGCCAGCCGTGCGGCGAGGTCTTCCTTGGCGGATTCAAAAAGGAACTGGAAGGCCAGCCAAACGCTTACTATCTATCCCCTGATTATCCAAACGTTGACCGCATTCCAGACCGTTCGGGTTCAGCCAAGAGAACGTTCGAAGAATACGCTCTTTTCTGGCCTGCAGGAAACAAAAGGCTGTTTCACACAACTAACGCTGCCCGCAATAGATGGGACTGGCAGGAAGATGGTGAGAGTTATCGATGGATGCCCGCGCAACTGCTGCACCGGGAGGGCCGGCTTTCGTGGCCTCCCCGAACGCCAGCAACGGACAAAACACTAGGCTTCATTTTTCAGGCGCCCGGAGCTGACGCACACGCGCTCGCAACCAGATGCCCCCATTGTGGCGACACTTGGAGAACTTCGTCATCACCAATACGGGGCATGGTCTCAGGGTTCCAACGCATAGCTCAGCTGCTTTGCGACGGGCTGGTCCGAGAAATCGGAAGCCAAGAAGGACGCAAACTGGTTTTGTTTTCAGACAGCCGCCAGGACGCCGCGAAGCTTTCGACGGGAATAAAGAGTGACCATTACTTGGACGTCGTCCGGCAAGTTGTGTTTCGGCGTTTGGCAGAACTAGAAGAGTCTGCCGTTGTCGAGCATGCTCTCGCCAATCGGATTTATAACCAGTGCCGAGAATTTCTCGATCTGCAGAGGAGGATGCTCGCTGGCAACCTTCCGCCAGGCGAGATCCCTCGATATTCACAGCTCGTGGCTGAGCTGCCGCCTGGCGCGGTTCAGGCTGTCATCGCTTTTGCGACCGCAGGCGGCCCGCAGCCGCAGGTTTTGTCTCCGCCAACGCCGCCGGGGAGTTGGACTTCGCTTCGGTTTGACCCGCTCTGCAACGTTGTGAGAAACAGGCTCTTCGCACTTGGCATGAACCCCGGAGGCCCGAAGGCGTCATTGGCAAGGTGGGCTCCCGACGACAACCAAATCATAAGATGGGAAGATTTGGTCAACTGGGATTCTTCTCCCAGGGAATACAAGCCACATGATCAACTGAATGTGCTTGAGCGCGATTTGCAGTCAAGAATTGAACGCTCGCTTATCTCAAACATCGTTGAGGATGTTTTGTTCGCTCTCGGAAGTAGGGATTTTGAATCGCTGCGGCTTGGTGTTTTGTGGATTCGCGAAGCTCCGCCATCAAACGCGGATGAACAAATGGCGGCAGCCGTGATTCGCATTTTGCTCCGAAGTCGGCGCTGGTCTGATTCCGGCCGGGAGGGGAACCTGGAGCCGTCCCGTTTTGTTAAGCAATACCTTTCAGCTGCTGGCGAACTCACAGGAGAATCGGCATCTGTTCTAGCGCAGAGAGTTGAGTCGATTCTATCGGGCTCATTGACGCAGTGGCTTGTGAATGAGCGCACGTTAGTAGTGCTGTCTCCTCGCCCAGATGCGGACTCTTGCGTCCGAGTTTACGCATGCCGGCGCTGCGGTCGGACGCACCTGCACCCAGCCGCCGGGATTTGTACGCGCTGTTGCGCGCACCTTGAGCCCGCGCCACGCTTAGAATCGGTGAGCGGAACGATCAACGACTATTACGAATTCTTGGCACGTTGCGACAAACCTGAGTTCAGGCTGAACTGCGCGGAACTGACGGGCCAAACGGATCCGGATGACCGTCGAACACGCCAGCGCTTGTTCCAAGAGGTCCTCATGGAGGAGGAGAACGAGGCGGTCGCAGGCGTGGATCTCTTAAGTGTCACGACCACCATGGAGGCAGGCGTAGATATTGGTTCCCTACAAGCGCTGGCGCTCGCGAACATGCCCCCTGTCCGTTTCAACTACCAACAGCGGGTTGGGCGCGCAGGACGGCGTGGCGCTGGCCTTTCAATAGCGCTGACATTATGCCGCGGCCGCAGTCACGATGAGTATTACTTTGAACGGCCTGAGTTGATCACGGCCGACCCGCCGCCCCCGCCGTACGTTGACGTAAGCCAGAGCGAAATCGCGCGCCGTGTGGTTAGTAAGGAAGTATTGAGGCGCGCGTTTCGCGGAATTCCGCGACAAGAAGACGAGGGGCCGATCGGCGGAGATGTTCACGGAGAATTCGGCACCGTCGTTCAATGGCAGACGACAAATCGGACGAGGGTGGAGCAATGGATTCAAGCCCACCGCACGGAGGTAGAAGGAATTTGCCGCGTTATACTTTTCCGAACCGATATGGACGACGACGCTGGAAGGCTCGCCATGGCGAATTACATTTCTGGCGGCCTTATTGCAGCAATCGACGAAGCCGCACTTGCGGAAGAAGGCGTGACTGGAGACAAGCTAGGCAAGCGATGCGCCTCGCACGGCGTGCTTCCCATGTTTGGATTCCCAACGAAGGTGAGGCTCCTCTACCATCAAAGGCCGAGGATTTACCTGCATAAAGGGACGATTGAAAGGGACCTGGATATTGCCATAAGCCAGTTTGCGCCAGGAGCTCAAACTGTAAAAGATGACCTCCTGCATACTTCCATCGGAGTTGTTGAGTATGCGCCCTACGGAAATGACATGGTTGAGGTCCCAAACCCCCTTCGAAATCCAAGGCCCGTTGGAATCTGCCGGCAATGCCAAGGGCTCGTCACCGTCAACCCGATTCCAGGACCTTGCCCATACTGTGCGGCTGCACCTGACCCAGAAAATGGCTACAGCATCACCCAAATAAATCAACCACCAGGTTTTTGTTCGCTCTGGAAACCGCCGGCTGAGTTTGATGGGAGCTTCGAGTTCACCCCGCGCGCCTTGCGCGCTCGGATTGCTGCTGAACAGCGGGCCCCCCGTTCGCTGAGGAATTTTCTTGTGGATTCAATCCCGCAATGCCGCGTCCACAAAATCAACGACAATGAAGGACAAAACTTCACGTTCCGAAAGTGGGCCGGGCACGAAGTCTATTACACTGATGCGGGCATCGATCATGCGATACTGCAATTGACCCGCGAAGAACAACCACTTGCGCAAACTAGGCGCCCAACCCCTGAACCTGATACGCAGTCTCTGGTCCGTGCATTGGCTTCAATCTCTACGACTGATGTGCTGACCGCTGGCTTAGTTGAGGTCCCAGTCGGGCTGTTGCTGAACCCTGCAATCGATGAGGCAAAAGCAGCCTGGTATTCTTTGGGGTTTATGATTCGAAGGGCTGCGGCGGTCCGCCTCGACGTTGCTGAATCCGAGATTGAAATGGGAATTCAGCCATTCAAAGATTTTAGCGTTCCGTTCGATCCTCCCTCCGCAAAGATATTCCTCTCGGATACTTTGGAAAACGGCGCTGGCTACAGCGCCTTGCTGGGCGATCCAAGTGAGTTTGAAGGGCTGCTTTTGCTGATTCTCGGGCGGCATCCTGTGCGCGGCGAACAATTCCATGGGCCCCTCGTTAGCGAAAGCCACAAACGTGATTGCTCAACCTCGTGCCACCGCTGCTTGCGCGAATTTGGAAACATGGCATATCACACGATTTTGGATTGGCGATTGGGGCTTGATATGGCTCGCCTCGCGATAGATGCCGGGGCGGCTATTGATTTTGAGCAGGACTATTGGGCTGGCCTGATCGAGCGCCAAACCCCTCCGTATCTTGAGACGTTCGGCTTCCAACCAGAAATTGTTGACGGTGTTTATTGCGGGATTGACGATACTCGCGGGGACGCGGTTGTCGTTACGCACCCTCTTTGGGATCTGAACCCAAGAAATTACGGCGAGCGCCTTGCGGGGATCTTAGCTCAGCTTGAAGGAAGAGGATTGCATCCCAAGTGCATCTCTGCTTTTCGGGCGCTTCGGTTTCCGTTCGAGCTTCCCGAGTAGCCGCGAATGGATTTGCCACCCATTCCAGCGTTGCGCAGTCTCGAAAGCATAAGCCCAAGCTTTTACAATGCTGCATTGCTTTGCAAGGCGCGGGCAGCATGGCAACAATTTGGAACGAAGGGCGCTTTGCCTGCTTCGACTGGCTCCATCATCGGAGCCTGTTTTCATTCCGTCATGGAAATGGGTAACCAAGGGAGCCTCCCTGAAGGGGACGACGGCATTCGGGAAGCAAAAGCGGCTTTTGACCGGAAGGCCCGCCAGCTTTTTTCAGAAGCGCACCCGCTGCTGAAGGCCAAGTTTGTGTCTCCAGAAAAATTCCCATTTTACTTCGAAAGGCGGGCAAGAGTCGCAATCCTGGCCACAAGAGCCTCATCAGGAGCGGTTGCACATCAAGCTAGTGCGGACGGGCGAGAGACCGCTACACACGGGAGGCCAGTCGACCAAACGCTGCTGGTAGAGCAAACGCTCAGTTCAAAAGATGGCCTAATTAAAGGGCAGATCGATTTGTGGGAGAAGTCTTCTTCGACAGTCACAGATTACAAATCTGGCCTTGAACCTAAAAACGCTCCTTCGGGCATCACAGAGAACGAAACCCGCCAGCTGCGGCTTTATGTTTACCTCGCCCGGGAAAACGGCTGTGCCGCGACCGCTGCTGCGATTGTGAGAGGGGACGGTCGCCGGGCCGAGATTGTAGTGCCAGCTGCTGATGCGGAATCAGAAGCGCAGGCGGCTCGTCACACTTTGGCACAATTCAACCAATCGGTCAGCGGCGGTGCTCACTTTCACTCCCTGGCCTCCCCCTCGCGCGAAAACTGCGCCGGCTGCCCGTGCATTGCCCTTTGTGATCCCTTCTGGGAAGCTGCGCAACCGGAGTGGGAAGAGAGCTGCGGCGCGAACGCTGATGGCGAAATTGTTGAAATCCGGGAAGCTTCCTTCGCAGGATCGCCGCTCAGATCCCTGAGTTTGAAAGACTGCCGAGGTTCGGTTCCAATCGGAGATCTTGTCGTCGAACAAATTCCTCTTGCTTGGTTATCACTTGGCTCAAGCGTTTCTGAACCTGGCCGCCGTGTGCGCATCGTGTCTGCCGCGAGGCTGCCCCCCGAACCTCAGAACCGCGTGCTTCGGGTTGATCGCGTGAAGAGCACTGCGATCTGGATAGCTCCCAATCTCTGACCGCTTGGACCTAATCAGGTCGCCGGCTGCCCGAGCGAGGCCAGGATAAGCCTGGCCACACGATGCGGAACGGGGCTATAACGAACCGTTCCGTTGCTCAGATCGCCGACATTTTCGGAGCTGATGCACGCCAAACGGGCGCATATCTCGGGCAGCGGCGCTCTCGCAGGAACCCGAAGATCTCGGCTCACCGAATCATACGAGACGATAGGAGCGCGAGCGAGACTCGCTGCCGCATAAATTGCCTCCCGGCGCGGTAATTCGACGATCTTTTTCTTGCTCACCTGCAAGAAGGTTTTTCGCCTGCCGTATTGGGAAATGCATTCGCAGGCTGTCCGGGCAATTGGGTTGGCGGTCCATTGTTTGGAATCCAGGTCGAAATATTGCCGTTTCCACCCGATCATTAGCTCTCCGCTGGGCGCCAAGCTCAGTTGGGAGGAGATCGGGACGAACTTGCGAATCATCTCTTCTGCAAAATCGGCAGCGCGCCTGACATGACAAGCGTATGTCACCTTGTTCAGCGCAGCGGGCGTTCCGATGACAGCAATCAGATCGGGCAAATTCGGGCGAGGGCGAATCTCAATGGTGCATTGCTCGCTCGCTGCAACAGAGTTCAAGAGCTGGATCAGCCCTGGGCTTCTGCCGCCGCACAATACACCGCGATCAGGGTTTTCGGTGAAGGAGGCTAACACAGGGTCAATTACCTGCCAACGCCGCCTCTTGTCGGCAGAAAAGGTGACACAGCCAATGTCGGAGAGCCGGAAGCGTGTCCGCGTAATTAAATCGTCCAAGACTTTTTCCCGTCTCTCGTCAGGCTGTGCCAGTTGGGCAACAGCATTTTTGAACGATTCCCAGGTGCCTTCGCCGAGATGGCTCATCCAATAGAGAAGCTCGTTCCCTTTCACAGTAGGCCGCTCTTCGAGAGGCGCTTTATTACTCTCGCTATCCGGACATATTCGCCCCAACTTTTGCCTGGTTCTTTGTGCTGGTTCCCTGAGCCGCACTCCACATCAGGTTGCCGGCAATCCACTTCACGAATCGCAGATGCCCATTGGTGAGCCGCAGCCCGATTCTTAATGCGGCGGGTCGCTTGAGCGCGCGTCTTCAGAAGTTCGGTTACGCTAATCTCCACAGGCTTTCTTACAAGCTCAATCACCCGCGTTCCGGTTTTTCTTGCGCCGAGTTTGACGGCCCAAACCGGTTCGAAGTCACAGAAGACTAAAGAAGATCCCAAGCCGTTTGCCTCAATCGTTTCGATTTCACCCGGAAAGCTCCCTATCAACTTCCATTGGCCCGCTTCCACGATAACCGAGTGCTGCGCCTTTTCAGTTCCGTCAACGGGAAGAATGGGCACGGCGCTTGGCCGGAGTTTGGGCTTCAGTATTCTGACCTTTCTTTCGAAAAGGCCGACCTTGACTATATATTCCCCGGCATTGGAAAAAGCTTCCGCTGGCTTGATATATCCATCTTCGTCCAAATCGGCGGGCACGTCATTTACGCTGACAGTCTGCCCGTCATACCCCTCAATCAGCAGACGCGGCGCAGCTCTCTCCAGCCAAGCCCATTGGGCCCCCATCCGCAATCCGCCGCAGGGGATGATGTTCACTTCGGTTGCCACCTCCAAAGCTCGAAGTTCTTGCGGCACGCTTTCGGCGCGCCTGATCGCTCGAACACCCATAAAAAGAAACCAGCCGTCAGGCAAAGAGCCGTCGTGGAATTGGCGTGGAGCCGCTTGGCAAATGCTCGCCAGATAGGAGTCAACAGCGCCGAGTAGGGACTCATGGCACAAGACGGCGGACGTAATGTCTTTCGGCAAACCAGTGCGGGAAACCAAATCCGAATACTCCGCATGAGGCGCAAGAACAAACACCAAGCCCGGCGCACGCCGGAGAACAGAGCTTGGTCGGTCCTCTGATGGACACGAGAAACCTTCCAGAAGAAGCGCTCCATCACCGGGTTTTAGAGGAAGCGGATCATACCAAGAATCGCCTCCTGATAGTTGAAAGTCGCCACAGCTGAATGTCTCGGGGAAGCCTTCCCGGCGCGGTGCCAGCAGTGCGAGGTTTGACCGGCGGCCGATGGTTTCAAGCAGTATTTCAACTTGTGAGTAACGGATGCCTGTTGAGTCTGAAACAACGCCATCCCACGCCCGCAACTCGCTTCGGACTTGAGTGAGAACAGCCCCAACCCTGCTATCGTTGAGGGCCTCTTGGCCCGCGTTGCTGAAACTTCCATATGATTGATCCCATCTCCGCAAATCATCTTCCAATCTCTCGATGCGCGGAAGATTTTCAGACGAGTATCCAGCCCAGTCGAAAAAGGCTGGCAGTTTTTCGAGATCCAATTGCCGAAGCGGCACGTGTGCGAGGGGATATGCAATGAACCGCTTCTGCGCGTTCCCCGGTGGAAGCACTAATGAGCAGCCCGTTTTCTTTGAAATCCAATCCGCCAGGAACAGCCAGAGCGATTCGAATTCATCCGTGCGAAAGCCAACTGGCTGCCCGTTGGCCCCTTCTTCAGTGCCTAAAAGCTCGACAAGTCTCGAATAGTAATCACTGCTCCACGTAGTTTCGTCCATGTGCATCTTGTGGGCAGCCAGCACCGAAAGCGCAAGAAACGCGGCACAAATTGGAATCCCGTCTGAGCAAACAACCCGCCGAAAGACCTTAAGCCTCGCAGGCGAGCCCATCACCCCAACCTTGTATGCTGCCGCAACGGCATTAGCGAATCGCTTTTCTGCCTCTTCCGGAGAGACCCGTTCGTCTTCGCCATCGAAAAGCGCGGCTGCCAACGCTCGCGGAGTTGTGGCTAACAAAATGTCCCCGCTTTCGGCAACACACATGAAGCGCCCAAGGAGGATTCGGTTCCACCAAAGATAGGAATCGGGCAGAGAGGCCACTCCTGGACCGTTATATTCGGAGATGTCGGTTGGTTCGGGAGGCTCTTTCTCAGACTCGGGAAGTTCAGGTTCGGTCTCGGTCGTTTTTGTTTTTGTTTGGAGCGGTGTTTCTGCGCCCTTCGCAGTTTTTGATTTCGCGGTGGGCTGGGGTTTGCCCGTCCCGCTGCCAGACCTTTCCGAATATGCCTCCCACTCTGACTCCAAAACAGGAGCCTTCTTGGGGCCTGCGGGACTGAGCCCTGTGGCGCCTCCATCGTTGATGACAGCTGTTCCTCTACTATCCTGGCCTGCCAGCTCACCTTGCTCATTAGCGGCGACCGCTTTGCCACCCTCACTAGGAGCCAGTGCGGCGTGTTCTTCGGTTATCGGGGAGGCCTCGACCGCTTCCGGCGCAGCGCCACTTCCAGCTCCAACACCATTCCCTTCGGGCGGCGGGCCGCTGAGCGAGGGAACAGCGCATGGCCTGCCCCCGTCGGCCTCCGAGCACGCATCGATAGCTGGGCTGGGAGTTTCCTCTCTTTGCGAATCTTCTTTTCTTGCCCGCGATTCCTGGCCCGCGGCTACCCCTTCAGGCGCATTGGCTTCTTCTTTTGCAGTCTGGGAATCCTCGACCGGTGCTTCGTCCCGGCAAGGCTGCGTCTCAATTAAGGGACTTGGCTGCGGCGTTTGCTCGAAGTCCGCCGCTTCGCGCCGGTCGTCTCGCGAAATGGAAACTGACTCACCAGGCGCCGCGGGGCTGGCGGCTGCACCAACCTTCAACTGGCCTTTCGATGCTCTACCGGTGGTAGCTTCAGGTTGCGGATCGGCCGCCGCGTCCTCGACCGGGCACACCTTCGAATTGCTTTCAGGGCTCGAGGCTTCCGCGTCCACAGCTCGTTGTGGCGCATCGGTGAGCTGCCCGTGGGGATTTGCCGCAGACATTGTTTCAGCGCCCTTCGGATGTGTCAGAGCTGGCGTCTGAGCGGATTGGTCAATGTCAACCTCGGGAATTGCGTGCACTCCATCGACGCATGAGGAGTCTATATCGGTAGAAGACTCCAACTCCTCACCGGCAGTCGCAGGAAGATAGTCAGCGGAGGGAGTCACCACGTTCTCACGCAAATTGGTTTGGGTTGAGGTTCGTGTTTCAATTGCCTCGCCGGTTGGTGGCCTGAGGACAGGGCCGCGTTCCGCGGTGGCTTTGAACGAGGAATGTTCAGATTTTACACCTGGCGTAACGAGATTGCCGCGCTGGTGATCGGATATCTTTCGATTATATTTGCGGATCGCATACCGCAACGCCGCCACAGCTGCGACGACGCTTCCGACAATGACCAGCTTTATGACAGTATCCATAGCCGACAAATGGCGCCGGGAGATTTCTACTACAAGAACGCCTCAGGAACGCGCAAAGTCTTGTAGCCTCACGTAGGTCCATAAGGCACAAGTTTAGAAGCACAGATGGCTCTGCTCTCTTTATCCGAGTGCCTAAACGGAATTCGCCTGATTCAAGCCTGCTTGCGAACCGAATACTGATGCACTGAGTATACAGGTTGTAACCCCGTTCATTAGCCTTGTTCGGAAGCCGCCATCGCGCGGGAGTAAAGGTTGTTGCCCTTACATTTTTCACAAGACGTTAGAAACCGTCAGTGAGGGTGATCACAAAACCTGCCTGCAGCTTAACGCCGCGGCCGCCCCTCAACCCCGGGGCGGCGGCTTCGACGTAGAATCCGCTTTCTGTGGGAGCGGCTTGATGCGCGTGGCGCGGTCTTCACAATGCTGCACTCTGTCACGCAGTGTGCGGGTTGAGAAATGCCCTGATCCGTTTCTTAAGCGTCGGTTCGTTGTGCGTCTCGCATTCCCAGACCACTAGCGTTTTCCAGCCGTCCGCTTTTAGCGTCGCGATACTCTTTGCGTCGCGCGCGCGATTGCGTTTCAGCTTCGGTCCCCAATAATCTAGATTGGATTTCGGGACGTGCGCGGATTTGCAGTCGTCGTGAGAATGCCAGAAGCATCCGTGCACGAAGATCACCTTGCGCTGCGAAACAAAAACCAAGTCGGGATTGCCGGGAAGATCTTTTCGGTGCAGCCGGAAACGGTAGCCCATTTTGTGCACAAGGCGGCGCACCGCTAGCTCTGGACGCATGCCCTTGCTGCGGATGCGGCGCATATTCTCACTGCGGTTCACGGCTAAAGCTCTGCCATGATGGCCTGCTCGTAGACTTTCGCGGGGGGCAGATTGGTCGGCGCGGTGAATGCGAGCGCTATCTGGTCGATTGTAGTCGTTGATTGCCCGCCGGATTGGAGTGCGCGGGTGTGACCCTCAGGCACAGCAGGGCCCACATCATACCGCATCAATGTTACCGAGCCGGGTTGCTGGTGTATCTCGGCCAGATTGCCGCCCAGGCGCTCGGCTATTTTGTCATAGACCGGCGTAGGGCAAATGAAGAATAGGCCTTTCTGGCAGAGCGGCTCGCGCCTCAGAACATGGCCCTTGTAGATGATCTGGGGAAGTATCCGCTTGTTTACGTTTTCCCAATTCGGGCCCGCAGTGCTGTTGCCCGGAAATGTCCGACCGTCCAAATAAGCCTGACGTTCCGCACGGTAATTTCCGGTTGTGTCGATGGACTGTACCTCGACGGCGACAAAGCCCAGCAGCTTCCCAGCGGAGTCAACGTGGGCCAAGATCCAGTCAACGAAATACGCTCCTACCTTGCCGCCTGCTTTCTTGGTACGGCTTGGCAGTCGCAATTCTTTACCCCACCGTTTTCCGAAAACTGCTATGGCAGCCTTGCCGGGATTCTTCGCCCGGTAGCTCGCAGCGTCGCTTCCTGCCACCAGGTCGATGCCGCCGCCGAACGCTTGCACGGCAACATCCTTGAGAACCTGATAGCCGTCCGCGTAAAGCCGGACAGGGCAGCAGATGACAGGCGCGCTCGTCATCGGTTTGAGCGTACACATGCCGCTGATGGTGCCGTCGCTCAGCGTCTTGGTGCAGGTCTGGCCCAGAAATGGGCATTGCATAGATCTCCGACCTTGCTTAGCCGCCGGCGACTGGTCGGTGGGGCTGTAGCCGAAAAGCTCTGTAATATTGCTAGCCATGCATTGCCTTTGCGGCAATTGCAGGGACGGCTCCATGTGCTTCAAGATGCGCGCGGATTTGCAGCGCAATCGCCTTGGCCATTAGGACCGGGACAGCATTGCCCACTTGTTCGTATTGCGAGACGCGGGGTCCAAGAAACTTGTAGGTGTCGGGGAATGATTGGAAGCGTGCGGCCTCACGCACCGTAAGCGAGCGGTCCTGATCGGGAAGAAATACTGCTCCCCAGTGAGGATCGCATTTTGTCATCACCGTGCCGGCAAGACGGTCATCCCTCAGCCGACCATAGCGCTTGGTATGGTCGGATTTGCGCGCTCGCTGCATGCCTTTAGGCAGAAGATGGTGCGGAATGTCGCGCCATGAGCCGCCCGGCTTCACATGGCGCATGCGTTCGGCATTCTGTTTCGAGAGCTTCGCCGCGAAGTGATTGTAGGTCACGCCCTCGGGTTTCCGCATGGACAGGCCATACTCACTGACTCTCACAGCCGTGTAGTGGATAGTCTCCGCCCCCTCCCCCATCTGAAGGCGCGGCAGGTCTCCGATGGCTTCGTGGACGGTGACGGCAGGTAGAAGCTGGTGCTTGTCGGATTCGGTGAGTCGGAACGTCAGCACGCCTCCGCCTCCCCGGAAATTCGCGCGACCGGCAGCGTAGTGGGTCGGCTCTGGCGGAGCAATCTCGCCAAATTTTGACCCAAGCAGGATCAGGCGCCAGCGCTCTTGCGGCACGCCATAATGGGCAGCAAAGAGAATCTTCGCGGTCACGTGGTAGTCCAGCCGTCTAAATTCCCGCAGAATGCGGTCAAGTACCTTTCCATCGCCGAGCGAAAGCAACCCAGGCACGTTTTCAAAGAGGAAGGTTTTGGGCTCGAACTCCTCCAGGAACCTGACATAGTCCTTGAAGAGTTTGTTGCGGGGGTCGGTTAGAAAACGCTCCGGCGCGTTGATCGAAAAACCTTGGCACGGCGGCCCGCCCGCCACCGCGTCCAGCTCTCCCTTGGCAATCTTCAGCTTCGCACGGATTTCGGGCGGGCTGACATCCTCGATGTTGCGGCAATCCGCCCAGCTCTCAGGATGATTATGGCGGAACGTCTCTATCGCCTCCGGCATGCAGTCATTGGCGTACAGGCACTCATATCCCGCCATGCGGAACCCTTCAGTGATGCCGCCTGCGCCTGAAAACAGGTCAATGGTGCGCAGGACAGGCACGGACCCCGCGGACTGAATGGGCTTCACAAGCTGAAGCTGAGTTTTCTTTTTAGTTGCAGCGCCCATCAGCTCTTCACCTCTGGTGTTTTGCCAAACAGCGGCCACTTGTCAGCGATGTACTGTTCCGCAGCTTCACGCACGACCCAAGCGAGGGACACTTTCTTCTGGCGTGCAAGGTCTTCGAGAGTCTTGTACATTTCCGACGGAAAGCTGATGGTTGCGCGGACCGAGGAACCTTCCAGGGTGTTGGTTTTTTCTTTTTGCTTCGCGGGTCTGGTCACTTTGGCGATTCCGCTGGCAGGGAGTATAGCACCGCACCACAATTCACCATAGCGGTGAACTCTGTGGAAAACAACATTTACATTTGAAGCCGTTTCCCTAAAGCCCATAGGGTTCCGCCTTCGCTGCTTTCGGCAGGTGCACTCCGGCAATGGTACTACCATTCGCCTTTTGTTCGCCAGGAAATTTCGGACACGAAATCCCTGCACGGTCGGGGCGTACCCGGTGAGGACGGAATTGGGACCGGCTGGATTAAAGCCACGGATCAGTTCTTTTGGAATTCCCAGGGTTTTCTGTGTTCGCGGATTTGGCTGTAGCTGATGGCGAGCTCTTGGCCAAGCTGGAGGAGTTTCGGATTCACAAGCGGCTCATTATCTAGCGTGACAAAAAGAAGCTGGCGCTCCTCGTCGCAACGGTGCACACGCACCCACATCCATTCGGCGGGAAGCCCCGGAGTTTCTGCTGCAAATTCAATCTTGACGTAGTCGCCGCGATCATACTGAGCCACGTTGCACCCAGAAACTGTAGTCTAGCTGATGCGCCCGCTTGAAACCAGGCTGTATGGAGCGATGCTGGCCGCAAGCAGCGGAACAACTCATTCCGCCATGGAAGGCACAGGCTCGCAGCTTGAGAGGCAGTCAAGGATAGCACCCGGTGCTACCACGCAAGCGGCGCAAAGCGTCCTTGACGGCGTCGAAGGGAGAAGGTTTTTCGTCCTCCGGAGCTTTTCATGCGGGGTTGGTGTGAAGCGCGACTAGGCCTGCGTGGTTGTAGTTCCTGAGCAGGATTTTTCGCGGCGATGGATGCAGCCCCTACCACACGCCGATGACGAGGTAGTTTTCTCGTGGGCGACTAAGCGAGGTGCCAGTCCATTGCCACTTCCGCAATCTTTGAAAACCCCCGGTGCACACGAAGCAAAAACGCTGCCTTGAATTAGCTCCGGTCGATCCCGCTCGCTCGATTCGTCGCAAAGAGAGCAAAAAATTAGGGCACCTTCAGCGTTTTGGAGCGTGGACGTATACATCCGCAATGTAACCGTTGCGGAATCCAGCCGTCGGACTTCCGGTGTTATAGAATGAGAGCGCAGCGTCGAGGGCAGCAAATCCCTCACCGATTTCGCGAGCGACGCCTGAGTAGGCTGCGATGAGAATCCTTGCGCCTACGCGTAGATTTGTGCAGGGGTCGAGGAGTTCGTTTGCGCTCACTCCAAGCTGTAGAGCACTCTCCACGTTTACCTGCATTAGGCCGATGCTCACAGTGAGGTGATGGAATGCGAGCCAACGTAGCCATTGCCTAGCCTCGACCTGATTTCTGGGTTGCCTCGAAAGTATGATTTCTCCGTCCCCGTAGCCTGCACGCCTTGCAGAAGCGCGCGGGCGATTGATGCTAATTGCGTTGGTGTTGAGGCCTGATTCAGTTCGGGCGATTGCCAAAAGCGTGTCGGGCGGCACTCCGGGTGCACAGCGTGCGGCAAGAGAGACAAATTCCATTTCCAAGAGACGAGGAGGTTGGGAACGTTTCTGCGCGGGTGTTAGCCAACCAAAGAGAAGGCAGAAGCAGCCAAGTATTCCGACCTTCGCCATGTTTCCCTGAATCCGCAGCATTGGGCGTATCCTTATTCTAGTCATTGACAGCGGACATCATCGGTAACCGGAACAAGCGTGCCCAGCTAGTGGCACTGGCATTTTGGATCATCGGTATCGGTGTGCGTTTGGCCCAATAGTCGTTGGCAGCTGTTATGAGGATCGTCGGATGTTCGAAGGCAGAGGAAAGAAAGGGCCAGACGAGGAGTTGCTCATAACAAATGAGCACTGCAGCGCGCTCATTTTGCACCTGGATTGTGCCGGGGCCAAATAGATTGACGGGAACCCCATCGTAGGCGAAAGGTTTCCACATCGCGAGCGGTACTGGAATTCTTTGATAGTAGATGGACTGTGTTTCCTGACCCCTTGCAATTAACGCGTTGTAGTACCGATTGACACCTGTGAAGCGCGGTCCGCCTGACCGCGGAAGCCCCGCACCAATGAGGAGGATCGCGTGCCGCTCCGCGAGATTCTCTAGAGACTTGTGCCAGAAAGCTTCCGTTGCTTCGTTCCATTGGGTCACTACGTGTTCTGGAAAGAGCAAGACGCGCGCGTTTGATTGCCTGATTGTCTGCTGTATCTCTTCAGATGAATAAAATTCGGATAGGTAATTGGGATCGCCTTGGCCTACGCCTCCGAACTGCGTATTGATGGCTTGCCATCCCGCAGGAAGAGGCGGTGGCTTGTAGAGCCCGTTCGAAATTAATGCGACGGCCACAGTCATGGCGGCCGTCGGCAAGGGAAAGCGAGCAATGAGCGGAAAAAGGGCCAAGGTTCCGATCACGCCGAACCATGCCCCGCCCGGAAAGAGGACCCCAGCGGAGAGGAATGGTGAGGCCCAACCAATAATTCCCAGGGGCGGAAGCGCGGTGAGAAGGAACATCGCGGTGATGGCAACAGGACGCAGCGGCGTGCGGTTCTTGGTGAAGAGAAGTGCGGCGGGAATCGCAAGGAGTGTAGCGGCGCCAAGACAGGTCCAAACTCCCTCAAGGATGTTTCCACGCGTGCCAAAAAATGTGCTCGCTCCCGGAATCAGCGGCCAACTCGCTCCGAGGTAGTAAAAAAAAAGAATTGCATACGAGTGACGCCGCGATTGAGCGTGGTACAGAAATAGCGGAGAAAGAAGAGAGAGCGGGATCGTAAAAATATGTCCACTCCACGCGATGGCGGAAATGATGACAGCAATCGCCGGCAAAAAGATGCTAAGGTTCAGGAACTTTTGTGTGAAACGTCCATAGGGGGCGGAGCCTGTGTTGAACGATTGAGGAACGAATCGGGCCAAAGTACCGGCTGTCGAAGCTCCAGTTATTAAAGTCTGAGATGACCCAAAGGCTTCCTGTTGGGACGATGTATTCGCCGTTAGGCCAAGGGGCAAGCTTTCGTCCCCGATGATCTTTGAGGTGGGCAGCGCTGTTTGGGATGAGTTTTCCATTGACTCGAATGCCATGCGTTGTGACCTCCACGTGGTCGCCGGCGACCGCGGCGATTGGCTTCATCAGTGGTGAACCTCCGTCGGGACAGATGCCTCCCGGCGTACGGTAGCCCCGCTGAAGCGAGATAGTTGCTGCTTCTCCTTCGGGGCAGAACTCGACAAGGTTTGCTGAGGGCGTTCGACTAACAATGTAGAACCCGCGTTCGAGAGAGGAGGTGAGATTGATACGGATTCCGAGGAGCCGAAACGCTGTGTAAAGCAAGATGAATGGTGCGCAAAGCAGGAATGCCGCTCGAAAGGCACGTTCCCAGCGGAGACGAAGGTCAGATGGCCCATGGGACACTCGCCACAGTTTGGTCGCTGCTGTCGATCTCATCGTTCAACGCCTCACGTTCAGAGGGATGCTCGGTCGGCGCAGACCACGCTTCTTCGTCTGAGGCGCGGCCGATCCGGAAAAATTTCTGGACCGTCACCTCGTAGGCGTAGCGCTTGCGCCCCTGCTGATCGGTCATCGGCCGTTGATCGAAACTTCCCTCGACATAGACATTGGTGCCTTTGTCGAGTTCCATGGCCAGAGTGGCCAGGTCCCCATAAAAGACGAGGCTGAACCAGTTCGTGTGTTCTGCGGGCAGGCCGTTGCGCGAAAGCCGATACGTTTGTCCTAGTCTGACATTTGCGACAGCCATGCCCGAGGGCAAGGAGCGGAGCGTCGGTCTCGCCGTGAGATATCCCGCAAGATGAAAGCGGTTCTCCTGCATGGTCAGCGCTCCGCATCGATTCGTAGGCGCTCGACGAACCCGCGAGCCGGCTGCAAGTCTTGGGTTTTGAGCGAGAGTGGTTCAACCGGGGCATCGGCATCCGCGTTGTGGTTCGTGGTGAGCGGCGCTGAGCCCTGGGGTGGTTGAGGTTGGCGAAAAGCGTAACGAAGGAACGGCTCCTGCGGAATCAGCGCACCGTTTCGAATGCAATAGAATTGTTGTGGAGGCGGAATCTCGGCGCGAGACTTAAGAATCGGGTCGAAGAAATAAAGCATCTGTCTACCGTAGATCGGGCGGTGCCCAGACACGAAGACAAGCATGTCGCCCGCCTCGACGATTTTCTCGTCTTCGCCGCTTCCTTCTTTGCGGGGAGGCCGAAGGCGCAGTACTTCATCCGGTGTCATGAGGGGACGCTCGATCTCCACGACACTCTGATTGACGTGGTCTGCGATTGGGGACATACGTGAACCAGAAAATGTAAAGGAGGCTTTCTTGATGGTCTGAACACCCGCCATTTTGCTGAGTAATTCGGCAGTTTCGTATTGGTTTGGGGCGAAGGCCACACGGACTTGACAATTGCTCACAATGCTTTCGTTCGGCCCGTACTCATCCACGATTTGGCGGATATCCTGAGTTATGAGATAGGCTTTCAGTCCAAAACCGGCCATATACGAAAGGGCGTCAGCGAAGATCTCCATACGCTTGAGGGATGGGAATTCGTCGACGAGGAAGAGCAAGCGGTGCTTGTTGTGGAGTTGACGGGCCCCCTGGAAATCCAGCTTCTCCGTGAGTCGGTTCACGACCATCGTGAAGATGAGCCGAATGAGAGGGCGCAAGCGAATCTTGTCGCTGGGTGGCACAACCAAATAAAGCGAAACTGGGCGTTCGTGGTTCACCAAGTCGTGGACTGTGAAGTCACTCGACGATGTGCATCGGGAAACGAGAGGATCGCTGAAGAGAGCCAGAGCTGTCTTCGCGGTCGAGAGTACGCCGGAAAAGTCTTTATCTTCTTTATCCATCATCTCCTGGGATTTTTCTTTCACCAGTGGATGCGTCCGTGTGGGTTCGCCACTTGGTAGACGCCAGTGCTGTTGACCATCGCGGTCGTGCGGGAAATTCAAGAGTTCTGCTAGCGTTTCGCGAAAAGTGATACCCGGGCGAGTAAACACGCCCGACAGTTCTGTCAAAGAGGCGGAGCGTCCGCGCTGCGCGTTGGCATAGCAGACGTGTAGGATCATTCCGGCGGTGACCGTGACGGCGGCTTCTTGCCAGTAGCGTTCCTGCGGACTGTCCTCGCCAGTCCGAATGATCATCTCTGCGATATTTTGCGCATCCGAAACGTCGCGGTCAGTGAAAAGGCGGATTTCCGCCAGAGGATTGAACCGTGAGGAGTCGGGTTCGACGGGAGAGAACTTGAAGCACAAGTGTCCCGCTTGATTGCGGAAGCCGGCTGTTTTTCCCCAGTTCTCGCCTTTGATGTCATAGATAACGGCGCTCTCGGGCCACGCCAGCAATGTCGGAATGACGAGCCCGGCTCCTTTGCCAGTGCGAGTTGGAGCGAACGCAAGAATGTGCTCGGGACCGTCGTGTTTCAGGTAATGCAGGTGCTTTGATGATTTCTCATACCAGCCGCCGACGTAAACTCCCGGTTTACTTATCAAGAGCGGGGTGGCCTGGATGTCTTCCTTGGTAGCCCAGCCAGCGGACCCGTGTAAGTCTTCGGTGTTCTTCGAAAGGGCTTTCGTGTGCGCCAGGTTGAGAAAGAAAAACAATGCACCCGACGCGAATGCCCCGCCAACGATGATCGCGCACGACAATAGCAGCGGGAGCTTCACGGCAATATAAGGGGAATTGCCGAAACGCAGGAGCCAGATGAGCCACATGTAGGGAGCGTAGACGTGGAAGCTGCCTAAATCGAGGATCGCGGTCCCAAGAGCCTGCTGATACTCGAAATGATAGGCGACATACTGGGTCGCAAGCACGTTGGTGAGAACCAGTCCCACGAAACCGGCGATGCTCGGAGGCCAGTAGTAGCCCCCTATATATCCGGGGTCACGCGGTTTGCGATATGCGACTTGATTCAAAGCGAGAGCTCCTTGCTATGACTCCTTTCGCGAACTTGCTGGACGTGTCCCACCCCGTCAAAGTAAGCGATGCGAACGTGTTCACCAGTTTGAGGTGGGGCATCGAGGTGATCCTTCCGGTGAATGACAGCGGAGTGTGGGCTGATTTGCTGGATGAGATCCTGGGCGGTTTCAGCAAGGATGGTTCCGCGATAGACGCCACTATCGGCGAGCGCTTGTTCGATCCGTGCGTCCGGATGAAGCTCGTTCAGAGCAACGCGGACCTGTTGGGGAAGGTCAGCGCCGCCCAACAGCTTGCGCACGTCGGTTCCTGCTACTTTGTCATGAACCTCGATGACGCCGCTGCCGGCCTTGTGCTCGACGACGAGGGAGGTCGTCTCGCGCCGTTCCACCTGAGCCTTTCCGCGCTTTGCCAGTGCGTGAATTCTTGCTATTAGTTTCGTGAAGCCCGCGGTGTTAGTTCGGTCGAAGAGAAGTTCGTACGGATGTTCAGAATCCGCAGCTCGTGCATCGGCAATTTGGATGGACGAGCTCGGCAGAGTTTGTGGCCCTTTGTTCGCCCGGACCTCTTCCAGAAATTCAACCGCCAGGGCCTCATCACGGTCAAACGCAGCTTCGAGAACATCCTGAAGCTGTTCGGGAGTGAGAGGGACACGGCCGGATTCGTCGGAATCGAGATAAGTTTCGAGGTATTGTCGCGGCCATGTAATAAGGTCGTGGTTGAGCTCAGAAGTGAAGACCGCATTGAGGCGCTCGGGCGACGCGACAGGGCCTTCGAGTTCCTGAATCTGATGATTTACTGCGTTCTGAATTACGTCTTGTCGAAGAGGCGTGTTCGGGATGCCCATGACTCATTCCTCCCGGGGATAGATACCAGCAAACTCCCGGTGTAACGTAGAAGGTGTATACATATAGCACCCTGGCTGTGATTTATGTCAAGAGGTTTCTGCTGAGCAGGCTTATCGGTCGCCGGCTATACTTAGCGGTTAGAGCGGAAGGAGGGCTATGGTCGTGACTTACGAAGCCACTGAGCCGCAACGCGTGATGGATAAATTCGAGGAGTGCCGTTATCGCCTCGTTGAGATGGCTGACTGCGAGCGGAGATTGGACGCGGTGAAATTCACGTATGCCTTGAGCGGGTTCCTGTACGCTTTTCGAACCACTGTATATCGTTTGATCGGAGTCGTCAGAAAGAAAAATGGGCCGCAGGCTGCCAGAGACCTTCGAAATAAATTGTTCGCGCATCAAGGTATTGCGTTTCTAAAAGACAGGTCGGATTTGGAGACCCACGGTGACGGCCCTGTGATTTGGCAGCGATATTTGGTGAATGTGTCAAGCTCGATGTGCAGTAGGTGGGAGCGGAAGGCTGACCGATTTGCAGACCGCTACAGTCACTCGCGGTTCGAATCTCCACAGACGGATGTGACGCGGAGGATCCAAGCAGTTGATTGGCAATTCGCGAATCGACCGGGAAACCTGATCGCACTTTGCCATGATGCACTTGCGGCGCTGGAGGACTTCTTTCGGCAATCCCTAGCGCCTGATCCGGCAGCTGCCCAAATCTTCGCACACGGCGTTGGGGCCAATCAAACGTCGCCTTTACCTCCCAATTCCGCCACCGGTGCGAGCTAGGAGCGGGACGTGTATGCGGGGCAACCCGAAACGCAGAAGCAAAAGAGTGGTCAGCTTCAAACTTCGACCCGAATTGGTGCCACAACCTCTTTGGGGTGTTAGCGCCTGCAAACTGCTGAATGGACGGGCGCCGTGGAAAGCGATTCGGATTGCTGAACTGAGTCGCGCGGGCCATCGTTGCGAGACGTGCACGAGCAGCTCAGTTCCGCTCTTTTGTCATGAGCAATGGACGTACGATGATCGTAAGGCAATTACCACACTGACTGGCTTTCACATCGCATGCAGTGACTGTAACCTTGCGCTTCACATGGGGCTCGCGCATTTGCGAGGCGAGTTCGACAAAGCGCTCACGCAGCTCTGCCAGGTGAACAAGATCACAGAGGAAGAAGCGAATAGGCTTTTCAACAACGCGCGAGCCGTCTGGAAGAGGCGAAGCGAGAAGCATTGGCGAGTTGGCGTCGTTCCGCGACTTCTCGTTAGTTATCCACAACTTAAGGTTCTCGTAGGTCTCGACACGCGACGGACGGGCCCAGCACGGGATTTAAGATTCGTAGTCACGGGCAAAGAAATTGTTCGAGCGGAGTGACAGTTGCGATTATGAAGTTAGACAAATCTATCCCGTCGCGTTGTGGCGGAATAGAAGATGATCGCTCCGTTGCAGACCGGTAATGGCGTCAAACTCCCAAGGTCTACAGTCGAGAAAATAGACTCGCGGGCCGTAAGCTAGCGCTGGTGGGGAGCTTTCCGTGCCCTTGCAGCAGGTCGTGTCAATTCAATCGAGGTGCGCAAGCCCGCGTAGTATTCACCGAGCCAGCCTCCCCAAGTATTGGGATTTTCGGGGGTCCCACGTCCCCAGCGCGATTCCGCCTGTTCTTTGAGGAAGGTGGAGCTCTTCAAGAGTGCGTTGGCATCCCCATAGTCAGAAACGTCGATACGTGGGACGCGTTCAACGAAGCCCTTTTCCAGGCGAACGAAGTTATTCACCGCGAGTTTACCGGCGCGCCGCGCCTCTTCGATCCTGACCGTGTGATATATGAGATGAACCTTCGCGTCGGTGCCTTCGAGCAACATGTAGCGACGCCCGCTGGCTTCGTCCTCCGCGTGCAAAAGAACACGCCCTTCAACGATTTTCAGCTTTCGAATATTCGTGATCTCGAACGGCAGACGTGGGTCTGAGGATAGAGCGCCGTGGGCGGCCAGCATCTTTTGGCGATCGCCGCTGAGTTGTAAAGTCCGAAGAACTGCTTCAAAGTCGCCACGCACTGTCCATTGCTGCGGAGCGATTGACGTTGCGAGGCCCATTTTCTCGAGGTGAGCAAGCCTTGCAGCCAGATTTTGCTGCAAAATACTCTCTCGTTGCGGAAGTCTCGGACCGGCGGTGTCAGTCGTTATGAGAAACGACGGCGACTGCTTGTCGTTGGATCTCTGGATGATTCGGTCGAGACCGGTGTAGCGCTGTTGATCGATTTCACGGCGTTGCGCGTCGTCCGCGTCACGTTCAGTGCGGAAGCCAAGCGCTTCGGTCGCCAGGTGCTCGGCATGGGTCCGAATCCCCGAGCGAATGTAATCGCGAGGGAGTCGCAGAGGAGCGCCCGCTTGGTCTCGTCCGCGAAGCGCAATGTGTGCGTGCGGATGCTCCGTGTTGAAGTGGGTTGCCGCGACCCACTGAAGAGAAGTGCCCAAGTCGTTCTCCATAAGTTTGATGAGCTTCCTCGTTTGGTCTTTGAGGTTCATCCGTTCGCCAAACTCTGGCGACACGATGATTTTGAAAATGCGCTCGTCGCCGGCTTTCTGCCAAGCGTCCAAGAGAGCCGCAATATTGACGTCTGTTCGAGTCGCGTCAAACCCGGACCGCGATGAAGTGCCTTCCCTGGTCGCCGAGTCGCGCGCGATGTAGGTTCCGTGTGCTTTCCATTGGCCGGGGTTTTTGTTTTTTGCGTATGTGACTCGAACCGAGACCCGTTGGCTGTACGTTCGCGGCGTTCGAGAGTCCCAACGTGATTGCGCTTGGGCTTGAGAGCGCTTGCCAGCGGTTGCCCGTCGTCGGTTCGCCATTTGAACGAATCGAAGGAGTGATCCGAGCGCTCCTCCATATTTCCTGGGATCGTCATTCGGGTTGCCACGCGATCGCCTTGGCCGTAGCCGGAAGGGTCTTTCATCATTATTTGCCACGGGTAAGCACCTCCTCAAGGGTCGCTTTGTTTCGAGTAGCTACCTCCTGGCCGGCGTGGCGAAGGATCTTCGCGTATCTGGCCTTCGCACGCGCGCGCGCGGCTTCCAGCACATCGTCGGGAGGTTCCACCATGCAGGTCAGGACGTACTGCAAGAGAGAATTCGTTAGTGCAAATTGGCCGTGGGCCAAAGTGAAAAGCGCTTGTAGGTCTTTCGCGAAATTGGCCAGGGTTGCAGCCACGCTGGCTTCTAGTCGCTCCGTGGCCTCGGCAGCGTCGCCCCTTTTGAGCTCGTTCTCACAGGCTGCAAGTATGAAGGCTTGTTCCGTATGGAATCCTCGTTCTTTCGCGGCGGATCGTACTCGTCGCCTGAACTCCTCGTTCGGAAATGCTAGATTGCGCTCGATTCTGTGTTTTCGCATGGTTTGACCCTCTGACCTCTTTCTGTGGCGCGGTTGTGGCGCAATTCAGCAAAAAGCGCCACACCGTAGCTGCTTCATTGAGGGAGACTTGTCACAAACAACAGACAAAACCGCGCCACCTTTCTTTATGTTCCAATACGCCCCACTGCCTCCAAGAAACCTCGCTCATCCGCCAGTCCCCGCCCCTTTTCAGTCTGTAAAACCCGCTGGGCCTTTTGAGGCAATCAGCGGCATCTCGTGGCAATTTGTTGCCTTCTGTGGCTTTTCGTGGCCTCGCCAATTCATTTGCAATCGCCGCGCTATGGTGCTATATGTATACACCAGTCAGGAGGAAGTCAATGGAAAATCGATACCGCCGCAGCCTCGAAAAACTTGCCGCCGAACCGCCGACCACCAAGACCGCGCTGGTCTGCGCCCTCCTCCCTGAGATCGAGACCGCCCTCGTGTCGGGCAAAACGCTCAAAGAGGTGTCGCAGCGACTTGCCGATGAAGGCCTCGATGTTACATACAAAACGTTTCGCGAAATTATTCGCCGAGTGCGAAGGAAACCGCGAACAACCGCGGCAAGGAGGCGAGAAACTTCGACGCGCTCGAATGCGGGCGATCAAGTTCTCGTTTGTGATCCGCTGCACGATCCCCTGGCCAATCTCCGAAGAGTGGAAGCGTCAAGGCCGGGTTTTCATTTTCGAGGGACTGAAAACCTAGATGTCCTCGTGTATGGAAGGAGGGAAGCACATGAGCAAAGCAAACGGCAATAGCGATGGAACCAGCGTTCATTTCGCCTTGCAAGGGAAGGGAGGGGTCGGGAAGAGTCTGATTGCTTCCGTGATGTCTCAATTCTTTGTATCAAAGGATCGCGCACTACATGCCGTGGACGCGGACCCGGTCAATCAGACGCTCGCTGAATATCGAGCTCTGGGTGTGGAGCGGCTGAATCTCCTGAAGGACGGTAGTGTTGATCAGAGGCAGTTCGACACATTAATGGAACGCATCTTGACGGAAACGGGCACGTTTGTCGTTGACACCGGCGCTTCTACGTTTATTCCGCTTTGGCACTACCTCCTCGAAAACAAGGCCCTGGAATTCTTGTCTGGTCGAGGGAGACATGTGTTTGTGCACACCGTAATTACTGGCGGGCAAGCTCTCGGGGACACGCTGAGTGGCTTCGGCCAGCTTGCGGAGACAACTGTTGAGCGCAATCTCGTAGTTTGGCTGAATGAATACTTTGGTGAGGTCAAGCAACATGGAGCCTGCTTTTCGGACATGGCTGTGTACAGAACGCACCGGGATAAAATTCACGGCGTTGTAGCTATCGTCCGTCGCAATGCCGATACGTTTGGCAGGGATGTGGAAGACATGATTTCGCGCAAGCTGACATTCGACGAGGCTGTTAACGGACCAGATTTCACGATCATGGCGAAACAGCGATTGCGTGTCATCCAGCGGGATCTCTTTGAGCAGTTGGATGCGATCGGGTTGTCCTAGCCAGGTAATTGAGCATGGGTTCGGTTGATACCAAAAGGCTGAGCGGCGAGGTGGCGGCGCGGCACGGACTCCTGATCCGTGAGGATGATCCGGCGATGGCGCTCGTCACGATGGGCGAAATTGTTTTGGAGCAGGTCTTGAGCGAGGCCGAGGTGCGGCTGCGCGGTCTACTTGCGGAGGCAGAAAAAGGCCAGAAGAGGTCGCAACAAGAGACGCTAGTCTGGGTTCAAGAAGAAATGGGGCGCGCCGGGAGTGCGCTCCGGGCGCAACTTCAGCGCGATATTGATGCCGGTCGACTGCAGGCCCGAGAGCTAGTCGTTCAGCTAAGTCAGGTCTACGCGCGGTCGGCAGTGCGCCGATGGGTTGCCCTGGGAATTGTTTCGGGTCTACTCTTAGTACTGATAGGTGTTGGGGTCGGTCTTGAGCTGGGGAGGTGGTTGAGATGAGATTCTTGCTGGGTTTTCTCTTTGGTGCAAGTTACAGCGGGAATCGAGCGTTCCGAGTCGCTTTCTTGCTCATCCTTTTGTTCCTCGCGTTTTGCCTCTATCAGATGTCAAAACCTCTTGGGCACAACGGGCGGGTTACGCAACCGTCAGCTCAGGTTCGTTGACCGGTCAGTTTCTTAGGATTCCACTTCGGCAACGAGAGCGGGCAGGAAGCCGTGAAGCAACGGAGGCCCTCCAGAAGCGCCCCTGGGGTTTCGTGGAGCACGGCCCGAGCGGATGGGCTGTGGCAGATGTTGAGCTACGCGCTGAGGTCAAAGACTGCCGGGGGGCGCGGAGGTTGGGCCGATGTTGCGAGGCGACTGCCCGCGACCGCTCAGGTCCTTGCGCTCTGACCGGTAGACGTAGACTTGGGTAGGCCGTTCGAGGAACTAGCCGACCCTCCCGTAACGTCTTCCCTGATCCTGATGCGTGCCTTCAACAGCGTCCTGTCGAGATACTCCTGCTGCCGCTTGTGATTTCCCTTGTGGCTGAGATCCCGTGAAGCAAGCTGTTGACGTAGCGTTGATTCGGGAACATTGTGCGCCAAAGCATAGATGGCGTACGCCAGGTCCGAACGAGTCTGGTCTCCACCATAGATGCTGCGCTTTCGGAAATCCTCGATGGTCTTGAGCGGTGCCGGTGAAGCGCCGACCTCTGCCGAATGATGGGGAGATACGTCTCGCTTCTTCCTATCGCTAAACATTTCCTCAACTTCGCGTAAGAACTCTACTGACCGGCGGTATATGCGGCCGGATGCCTCATGCAGCAGCACGAAAGGGTAGAGTCCGTTTTCCTTGCGGTATTTCTCCTTACGATTCGTGAAACCCGCTAGCCGTCCGTAGTGGCGCCAATCGGCTGACGCTGGATCTCCTAGAAAGCGGCGCGCAAGAACTCGGGCAACAAACGTGGAGAACTCCTTGGGCAAAACCTCACCGTGATTGAGCCAGGCTTGAAAATTACCGGGAGACGTTTCAACGATCGTGGCGGGTTCGAAGCCTTCCTCCTTCAATCGGCCCACCGTTCGCCATCCGATGTCATCAAGCAGTGTTAACCGGTGCTCACCGCTTGGGCGAATATAGATGTTCCTTCCGCGCCCATTCTTGAGTCGAAGCCAAGAAATAGATCGAAGCAGCGTATTGCGGTCCCACACTCGCGGCAGCATTTGTCGGTGACTGTTTGGGTCGAACAGACCGATCTCGAAAACCTCCGAGTGCATCGCTGCCGCCTGTAGTTGAACCGCCTCGTCGGTGGATTTGATAGCCATAAAAACTTCCCCCTTGACAAGCCCGAAACCGAAGCGTACAAAGGTGCTCCATCGAGCGTGCGATATACATATAGCACGTACGGTATAAAGACGCCAGTCACAAAATGGGAGCGGTATGGTCGAGCTGGAGCAAGTCGTAATCAGGCGGAACGAGAAGCTAGTTCGCGAGCTCGGGCCGCTTGTCACAGCTTGCCTGAACGATTCGCGCACCGAGGACGTTCTTCTAAATGCTGACAGCACGCTGTGGGTCAAACGCACACATAGCGATTTTGAAGTCGTGGGCAAAATGGCTAGCGCACAAGCGTTGAGCGCCTTCGGAACAATCGCAGCCATCCGTAACACGGTCATAAATCACGAAAACCCGATCTTGGAAACGGAGCTGCCCACTGATGGGAGCCGCTTCGAGGGGCTGATTCCGCCCGTGGTTCGTCAGCCAGTTTTCGCAATCCGGCAGCGCCCCCGCAGCGTTTTCACCCTCGCAGACTATGAAGCGACAGGGATTCTAACGACGAAGGATGATGCGCTGAACCGCCGACGCCACCGAGACAGTTCATAGAGTTAGTGCGCGGCAAGCGCCACGTTGAGGTGATTCGCATCGCAGTCGAGCAGCGGAAAAATATTCTGGTCGCTGGTTCCACAGGGTCTGGCAAAACGACATTCATCAATGCCGTGTTGCACGAGCTAACTCTCATAAATCCAGACGATCGCGTGCTGATCATCGAAGACACGCCGGAATTGCAGTGCAACGTCAGGAATTCTGTCGCACTCCTGGCGGTCGGGCGCGTGTCGATGCTCGATTGTCTGCGCGCCTGCATGCGGCTTAAGCCGACTCGGATTGTGGTTGGAGAAGTGCGAGGGGCCGAAGCCCTGAGCATGTTGAAGGCTTGGAATACTGGCCATCCGGGAGGCGCCGCGAGCGTACATGCGAATGACGCCAGGAGTGCCCTGATTCGGCTTGAAAGTCTCGTCGCGGAAGCCACAGAAGCACCACAGCAGCAGCTAATCGCTGAGGCAGTCAACGTGGTCGTCTTTGTTGACAACGAACCCACGATCAAAGCCGGCAGAAAAGTGCGTGAGGTTGCCGTGGTCGTGGGCTACCGGAATGGTGCGTACGAATTGGAGTACGTGTAAGGAGCCAGACGTTGAAACCTGTAACGCTCCCCCGGGTCAGAGCGGCGATGACTTGTTACGATCTCGCTGCAGGGCTGCTCAGAGCGACGGCGGTCGTCACGATTGTCTGTGCTGCCTCTCTAGCCTCTTTGCAGGTTCTGGCGCATTCGCCTGCTATCTTCGGGAGTTTCACCTTCGGCGTCAGCCGCCTGTGGCTGAGCGGGGCGGGAGCTCTCCTCGGGTGCGGGGGCTTTCTCGCATGTCGCGTTCTTGAAGGTCGCTCAGATGTGCGTCGTTGGGTCCTATACGTTTACGGATTTGCTTTTTTGGTTTTCAGTCTCGTTCTGCTGATGGAGTGGTTCGAAGTTAGCGGAGCGACTGGTTTCCGGTACTAAATTTCGAAGAAAGGAAGACTCAAATGAAACCGACTAAGAAGGTAGATTGGCGGAAGCTTTGCGCGCACTTCTTGCTTCTCACATTGGCTGCACTAACCTTGAGTAGCGCAGCACTCGGGGCCCAAGGGGGGCAGGCGCTACCTTGGGAAGCTCCCCTTACGAAACTCCAACAGTCTTTGAGCGGACCAGTTGCGGGGGCCATTGCGGTTATCGCCCTGGTTGCGATCGGCGTCGTTCTCGTTTTCGGTGGCGAGTGGAACGAGTTCGCCCGGCGCTCGGTTTACGCGGTCTGCGCGATCGCCTTCATCGTTTCGGCGGCGACGCTATTGGCGGGCCTTTTCCAAGTTGGCGCTGCGGTTGTGTAGCTATGGACGCACCGCGCCAAGTCCCGTTTCACGAGTCAGCGAATCGCCCGAATCTTTTGCTCGGCGGCGACAGGGAACTCGTGCTGGTTTTCGCGATTTTGGCCGCAATGCTGGTTTTTGCAGTAATGAAATGGTGGAGCGTCGTCGCCGGAGTCGTGTTGTGGCTCACGGCAGTTGGGGTTCTTGCTCGGATGGGCAAAGCGGACCCCCTTCTGCGCCAGGTTTACCTCCGCCACATCAGGTATCGCGCTTTTTATCCAGCGAAGAGCCGTCTTGTTGCCCCGCAGACTACGACACCTATGAGTTGGAGATAGCTCGTGCCTTTCATCGAACATCGCCGTCATGCTGTTGGGCTAGCCGATCTACTGCTTTACGACTCCCTCATCGAAGATGGAATTCTTCTGCTTCATGACGGCGGACTACTCGCAGGCTGGAAGTTCCGTGGGCCCGACCTGGGTTCGGCCACTGCTGTCGAGATGTCCACACTAAGCGCCCGTCTCGGGGCGATTCTCCGGTTGGGAAGCGGGTGGATGGTGCAATGCGAGAGCATTCGCTCACAGGCCCCTGGCTACCCGGAGGGACAGCAGTTTCCCGACTCCATCACAAGAATTATCGATGACGAGCGTCGCGAGCAGTTCATGGCCGAAGGTGCGCACTTCGAAAGCGAATATTTCCTAACTCTTACCTATCTGCCGCCAATTGCGCGAGAAGAGAAGATCAAGGGATGGATGTTCGAGGGGATAAAAGGAAGGCAAGGAGAAGGTGCCCGAGTTCTGGAGCAGTTCAAGTCACGAGTCGCAGGATTCGAAGATGTATTCAGATCGCTGTTCACAGTAACGAGGTTGAAGTCCGTCTTCGAGAGGGAAGCAGCTAGTAAGGGCGCGGTTTACGACGAACTCCTCCGCTACGTGCATCGGTGCGTGTCTTGGAAAGACCATCCTATTCGACGCCCCGATTTCCCAGTGTACTTGAGTGACCTACTCGCAACGGAAGATTTTGTGGGCGGCCTAACCCCGCGTATCGGTAAGAGGCATTTGCGTGTTATTGCGATTGATGGATTCCCGAAAGCGAGCGTTCCCGGGATTCTAGCTGCACTCGACACACTTCCAATCTCGTACCGATGGAGCTCCCGTGCGATTTTACTAGACCCAGAGGAGGCGCGTTCGCTTCTCGACAAAGTCAGGAAAAAGTGGCGGTCCAAGATACGCGGCCTGAAGGATCAAATCATGCAAACGCAGAATGGGCCGGTGAATCTTCACGCTCAACAAATGAGTCTGGATGCCGAGGAGGCCATGAGTGTCGCCGTTGCCGGCGACGTTCTCTTCGCCCAATACACGACCAACGTAATTTGCGCAGATATAGACGAGGCCAAAGTTGAGGAGGCGGTTGGACTCGTTAAGAAGACAATTCAGAATCTTGGGTTCGCCGCGCGGGTCGAAGATGTCAATAGCGTAGAGGCGTGGGTTGGCTCACTTCCTGGCGACGGTTACCGCAATGTTCGCCGCGTCGTCCTGCACACGCTGAATCTCGCAGACTTGCTTCCGATTAGCGCGGTGTGGGCAGGAAACAAGGAGAACCCCTGCCCGTTTTACCCTCCCAAGAGTCCGCCACTATTATTTGCCGCGACGACGGGCTCCACGCCATTTCGCTTCAATCTCCACTACGGCGACGTTGGACACACCCTAATCGTTGGACCGCCCGGGTCAGGGAAGTCCACTTTCCTGGGCTTCGGTGTTGCTCAATTCTTTCGGTATCCGCGCGCGCAGGTGTTCGCTTTCGACAAAGGGTACTCGCTCTATTTACTGACCCAGGCCTGCCGCGGGGAGTTTTACGATCTGGGGGGCGAGAAAGCTTCGCTCTCGTTCTACCCGTTAGCCGAACTTGGAGAAGACAGCGACGTAGCCTGGGCATCGGGTTGGATCGAAAAACTCTGCGCTCTCAGCGGCCTGCGTATCACTCCGACACAAAAGAATGCCATCGCGGACGGAATTAACTTGCTGCGGCATGCAGAGAGCCGCACCATCACCGATTTTGTCGCGACGGTTCAGGACAAAGAAGTCCGTACTTCTCTCGAAGCATATACGTTGGGTGGTCCACTCGGTCGTCTCCTGGATGCGGACAGGGACGGGCTGCGCGACAGCCGTTTAATGGTTTTCGAGATGGAGAACCTCATGAAGTACGGAGACGGAAGTGGCAACGCAACCGTGGCGGTGCTGCTCTATCTCTTTCGTCGAATCCAAAAAAAACTCGATGGCCGTCCGACACTGATTGTTCTCGACGAGGCTTGGGTGTATCTGCGAGACGAACTCTTCCGCGAATACCTTCGCCAGTGGTTGAAGACGCTAAGGAAGTTGAACGCTGTCGTTGTCCTTGCGACGCAGAATCTGTCGGACATTTTTAATTCCGCAATCTGCGATGTGGTGATGGAGGCGTGTCCAACAAAGGTTTTGCTCGCTAACTCCGAGGCGGCCGCGACGCAATCGCGCCGGCTTTACGAAGCTACAGGACTAAACGAACGGGAAATCCAGATTGTGCAAGGCGCCACGCCCAAGCGCCAGTACTACGTCGTGTCGCCGGAGGGGCGCCGACTAATCGCATTGGGCCTCGGACAAGTCGCTCTGTCCTTTGTCGGTGTGAACAGTCCCGAAGAGCGGAAGAAGGTCGAGGAGCTGATAGAGGCTTTTCCTCGGACCTGGCAAGCGGAATGGTTGCATCATCGAGGTCGGTCCGATTGGGCGGACTGGTGGCGCGACATTGAAGGGGTAAACGAGAGGAGGGTTACAGCATGAAGAGAGTTGTGGTGTTAGTCGTAGCATTTTCCATGTTGTTCGTGGCCGTACCCACACAGAGTGACGCCGGCGTAATCGCTGGTGTCGCAACCGAATGGACACAGATCCTAAACCACGTCCAACTTATTCAGTCATATATTCGCCAGGGTCTTCAGCTCACAAACGAGTTGAAGCACTACCAGTTAGCACTCAAAGAGAGCCTCATCCAACCGAATCAAGTGTTCGGAGTCATCCAGCAAGACCTCGGCCAGTTAGCGCAACTCGTCCAGGGAGGACGTGCGCTGGCGTATTCGATGGCGAATCTGGATGCGCAATTCCGAAATACTTTTACCGGATATGGTTTCAGAACTCAGGGCTACTACCAGGATTATCAGAAATGGTCCCAGACGTCTCTGGACACAACGCTGAACTCGCTAAAGGCGGCCGGATTCCACGGCCAACAATTACAAAGCCAACAGGCCATTCTTGCCGCGCTTCGCGCGCAATCGACCGGTGCCGGTGGCGAGGTTCAAGCGATCGAAGTAGGAAACCAGATTGCCGAGCAGCAGGTCGAGCAACTGATGGCACTTCGCCAGTTGATGTTAGTCGACTTACAGAGTAAACAAGCCTATCAGGCGGAGCAAATTCAGAAGGAACAGGCGGCCGCTGCTGCTGGTCAGCAAGTATTTGGCAAACAGCACATGGTGACCGACGACAAAAAATACTAGCTCCGTGGAGGAGCTTCGTGAAACTCAACAAGTTGCTCGTGGCAGGTCTCTTGGTTGCGGTGATTCCTGGGGGCTGCAAAAAGGTCGATCCCCCCAGCCCAATTGTAAAGAAGGTCCAAGATGCTGGTGCAGGTGACGTCTCCAATGCCTCGAAGGAAGCGATTGAACAGTGGTTTAAGCAACATCACGATCTTGCCAAAGAAATTGTGCTGGACTGCAACCGAGTCAAGGCAAGCAAGCCCGCCGGCTGGGCCGACAGCACGGAAGGTCGAGTGTGCCAGGCAGCAGCGAGCGCTTCTGTGTTTGGCAACGAACACATACAACCAGATCAGCGAAAATTCTAGAACGAAGAGCTGCGCGTCCCTTTCTCACGGACTGATCAGATTGGCTGTAGCACTGGTAGTGGCGGCTGTCGTTGTCGTTCTTTCGGTCACGGCCGCTCATGCACAGGCAGGTTCCACAAACGCACCGACCTCAATCCTAGACGAATACAAATCACTCGAAGGCCAGTGGGTTTCCAAGCTCTTGGGTGCTGCACAGCGCTTGTTTGTCCTCTTGGCAGGAATCGAGGTGATTTGGAGCTTTACGCTACTTGCATTAGAGAAGGCGGATTTTCAGCTTCTCACTGCAGCGATCATCCGAAAAATCATGTGGATCGGCATCTTCTACGCTCTGCTTCTCTATGGCGTGACTCCGGACGGTGGGGGATGGATTCCGGCGATTCTGAACAGCTTTCAACTTCTTGGCCAGAATGCGTCTTCGGTTGGTCCTTTGGGTCCCAGTGCCATAGTGGGCTTCGGTGTAAACACTGCTGTCGATCTACTCTCGGCTGCTAGCGACGCCGGATTTCTGACCAACATGGGAAACGCGTTGACTCTCGTTTTTTGCGCAGTTGTGATCTTCATTGCTTACCTTGCCATAGCCATCCAGTTCGTG
>Ga0210406_10000820_pt1 | contig 40450 bp, 33 predicted proteins | sample IncBWC30MmetaG_FD_155454 | JGI IMG/M metagenome (GOLD analysis project Ga0210406, IMG submission 155454) | Forest soil microbial communities from Barre Woods Harvard Forest LTER site, Petersham, Massachusetts, United States - Inc-BW-C-30-M | ecosystem: Environmental > Terrestrial > Soil >... | reverse complement strand
CGCTGACGGCTCGTTCGGCTGCAACAGTCCTTTCGAAATGGAGTTCTCCAAATTGAGCGTCAATCTCTCAAAGCCCATGCCGAAGCGCGACAGCGCCGTATCGGGCCGCCTGTTTTTCCTCGATGCCGGGGCGGGCCGAGTCCTGTCGGTGAATCCAGACGGCTCGGATTTGAAAGTCATCGTCGAGGAGGGGAGAAAACTCCCCGACGGGTTGGCCGTCGACGCGGCAGCGGGACATCTGTACTGGACCAACATGGGCAACTTGAAGGCCAATGATGGTTCGATCCTGCGGTCTGATCTCGACGGGAAACACCTGACCACCATCGTTCCGCCGGGTGGCACGTTCACACCCAAGCAGCTCCAGATCGACAAAGTGAATGGCAAGCTCTATTGGTGCGACCGCGAAGGCATGCGGGTGATGCGCGCCGACCTCGACGGCTCAAATGTCGAGACGCTGGTGGACACGAGCGAGGGCGATGCGCGCCCGGGCGCGGACGCGAGGAAATGGTGCGTCGGCATCGCTCTGGATGCTGCGGAGGGCAAGGTCTACTGGACGCAAAAGGGCGGCGACAATGCCGGCGAAGGCCGTATCTTTCGCGCCAATATCGACATTCCGCCGGGCCAGACAGCCGCGCGCCGCAAGGACATCCAGCTGCTCTACGAGAATCTGCCGGAGCCCATCGACCTGGAACTCGTTCTAGGCAACCGGATGGTGTACTGGACCGACCGCGGTGACCCGCCGCGCGGCAACACGGTGAACCGTGCACCCATGGATCCGGCGCCGCCCGGCAAGCGCGAGGAGCCCGCGATTCTGTTCACGCACTTGATGGAGGGAATCGGCCTTGCGCTCGATCGCAAGGGCGGGCGCATGTTCATCACCGACTTCGCGGGTTCGGTGTATAGCGCCAATCTCGACGGGTCGGGCCAAACGACGCTGCTCTTTGCCCAGGGCAACCTTACCGGTATCGCGTACGCAGAGATTCAGGGGCCGCAAGCCTTAAACCAATCGACGATAGGAGCATAGAGATGACCACCGCTACCGTAGCCGCAAAGCCAGCGAAGCAACCGAAGCCGTTGCCCGCGCCGAATAGCGACTTCTACGAGGTTTATGAAACGTTGAGCGCCGAGGAGCTCGCGACCGTGAAAAAGGTGCGCGCGTTCATGGAGGCCAAAGTCGCGCCGGTCATCACGAAATACTGGGTGGATGACGCCTTTCCCTTCGAGCTGCTGCCCGGTGTCAAGGAACTCGGTATTGGCGGGCTTGGAATGAAAGGCTACGGTTGCGCGGGCGGAAGCGTGGCGCTGTTGGGCTTTGTGCTCATGGAAATTGCACGCATCGACCCGTCGTTCGCGACCTTCTTTGGCGTGCACGACGGCCTGGCGATGGGCTCCATTTACATCGATGGATCGGAAGAACAGAAGCAGAAGTGGTTGCCGCCGATGGCGCGCTTGGAGAAGATCGGCTGCTTCGGCCTCACCGAGCCGCTGGTGGGTTCGGGCGCCTCCGGAGGCCTCACGACGACGGCGAAGCGCGATGGCGACAGCTGGATCCTCAACGGGGAGAAGCGCTGGATCGGCAATGCGCCATGGTGCGACGTCTCGGTCATCTGGGCGCGCGATCTCGCCGACAACCAGGTCAAGGGTTTCATCGTCGAGAACAAGACCACCCCCGGCTTCAGCGTCGAAAAGATCCAGGACAAGATTGCGCTCAAGGTCGTCCAGAACGGCCACATCACGCTCAAAGACGTTCGCTTGCCGGAAGCGAATCGTCTCCAGGGCGGCAACTCGTTTCGCGACACCGCCAAGGTGCTGAAGATGACACGCTATGCGGTTGCCTGGATGGCGACCGGATGCGCCATGGGCGCCTATGAGGCCGCACTCAAATACGCCCAGGAGCGCCAGCAGTTCGGCAAGCCGATCGGCTCGTTCCAGCTGGTGCAGGACCTGCTCGCGAAGATGATCTCGAACATCACGGCTTCGCAATGCCTGATCGTGCGCCAGGCGCAGCTGCACGCGGAAGGCAAGCTGACGGACGCCCATGCCGCGCTCGCCAAGGCGTTCGCCACGTCCAAGTGTCGCGAGACCGTTGCGTGGGCGCGCGAGCTGCTGGGCGGCAACGGCATCGTCGCAGACTACAAGGCTGCGCGCTTTTTCGCGGACGCCGAGGCGCTCTATTCCTACGAAGGCACGTACCAGATGCAGCACCTGATCATCGGCAAGGCGATCACGGGAATCGGCGCCTTTGTTTGACGCGCGCCGCCGTGGCCAACCAGCAAACCTAGGAGACGCAAATGCCTGAGATCGTGACCGAACGCTTGGATAACACACTTCGAATCCAGTTCAACCGGCCGGAAAAGAAGAACGCGATGACAATGAGCATGTACTCGACGGTAGCCGAACTGCTCAATGCCGCTGCCAAGGACGACGAAACGCGGGTTGTGCTCTTGCACGGCGCGGGCGATGCTTTCAGCGCGGGCAATGATCTCGGGGATTTCCTCCACAACCCTCTGAAGAGTGGTGACGACAGCCCGCAGGCGCGCTTCGTCGCTGCGTTGATCGCGTTCGACAAGCCGCTCATCGCCGCGGTGCACGGCGTCGCCATCGGAGGGGGCACGACCATGCTCACGCACTTCGACTTCGTGTACGCCGCGGAGCACACGAGGTTCCAGATGCCTTTCGTGAATCTCGCCCTGGTACCCGAGCTGGGAACGAGCTATTGGCTTCCCGCGCAGATCGGCTACCGCTCCGCGGCGGAATTGGTTCTGCTGGCGCTGCCGTTCGATGCGCGCCGCGCCGCGGAGCTGGGGCTCGTCACGCGCGTCGTGGCCGAGGCGGACCTCATGGCAACGGCGCTGGACACGGCACACAGACTGACACGACAGCCGGCCGGGGCCGTGCGCGCGAGCAAGCGGCTGATGAAGCGTGTCTTGGGCGCTCAAATGGCGGCCGCTTCCGAACTCGAGATACGGGAGTACGCGGCGCGTTTGCAGTCGGCTGATGCGAAGGAAGCCTTCACGGCATTTTTCGAAAAGCGCCAGCCTGACTTCACAAAGATCAAAGCCACAGCTTGAGGACCCTTGCAATGAGCTCACCTCCAACTGCCTCGACACTCGAACTTTCTTCAGCGACGGCGCTGAAGCTCGATAACGTTCTGTACGAAAAGCGCAACGGCATCGCCTACGTGACCGTCAATCGGCCCAAGGTGCTCAACGCCTTGAACACGCCGACATGGACAGACATTCGAACGGCGTTCGAGGACGCGCGAGACGACGCGGCGGTGCACGGCGTGATCCTGACGGGCGCCGGCAACAAAGCATTCATCGCGGGCGCCGACATCAGCGAGCTCGGCAAAGCCACCGCGCTCGAGGCGGAGCGGGCCAGCCGTTTCGGGCAGGAGGTCCTTGATCTCATCGAGAACCTCGGCAAGCCCGTGATTGCGGCGGTCAATGGCTTTGCGCTCGGCGGCGGTTGCGAGACGGCGATGGCCTGCACCATCAGGATCGCCGTGGACACGGCGAAGTTCGGCCAGCCGGAAGTCACCCTGGGACTCGTCCCGGGCGGCGGCGGCACGCAACGATTGCCTCGCTTGGTGGGCAGGGGTCGCGCCCTGCAGCTGATTCTTTCCGCGGAGATGATCGGCGCGCAGGAGGCTTACCGCATTGGGCTCGTCAACGAAATCGTGCCGGCAGCGGAGCTGCTTACCCGTGCCGAGGCACTCTTGAGGAAAATCGCATCCAATGCCCCCATGGCGGTGAAGTTCGCGCTCACCGCCGTGAACGAGGGACTGGAGACGAGCCAGGACGCGGGCTTGCTGCTCGAGGCTTCTTACTTTGGCCTCTGCGCCGGCACCGAAGACAAGAAGGAGGGCACGTCCGCCTTCCTCGAAAAGCGCGCACCCCAATTCCGCGGCCGCTAAAGAATTCCTCATGACGACTTTGGAGACATCCCCCATGGCAAGCGACAACATTTTCTCCGGACTCAAGGTGGTGGAGCTGGCGAGTTTCATCGCCGGCCCGAGTGCCGCTGTAATCCTTTCGGATTTCGGCGCCGACGTGATCAAGGTGGAGCCGCCCTCCGGCGATACCTGGAGAATCGGGCACAAAATTCCGCCGCAGCCGCAAGCCAACGATGCCTATCCATGGCACCTGGCCAACCGCAACAAGCGGGGAATCACGCTCGATCTGAAGTCCCCGAGCGCCGGGCAGGTTCTCGAGCGGCTGGTTGAGTGGGCGGACGTGTTCATCGTCAACACGCCGCATCCCGCCAGGAAGAAATTGAACCTTGAATATGACGACGTCGTGAAATGGAATCCGCGGCTGATCTACGCCGATCTCACTGGTTTCGGCGAAAAAGGGCCCGATGCCAATCTTCCGGGATTCGACATCACCGCCTACTGGGCGCGAAGCGGTTTGTTGTCCATGACGCGCGATGCCGGGGCGCCGCCGACTTGGCCGGTGGCCGGCAGTGGTGACAATGCCACCGCCGTCGGCCTGTACTCCGCGATCGTGACGGCGCTGTATCGTCGCGAGCGCACCGGCAAAGGATCCTATGTCACCACTTCGTTGCTTGCGCAAGGTGTGTGGTCGGCCAGCGTGTCGATTCAGGCCGCGCTCTGCGGAGCCAACTTTTACGGGCTGCACGACCGCATGCATCCCGCGAACGCGGCACTCAATGTGTATCGGGCGTCGGATGATACCTGGTTCGTGCTCATCGTCACACCCGACAAATTGGCTGCGGTGGCGAATGCCATCGGGCGGGCGGATCTTTTGACGGATCCGCGATTTGCCGATCCGGTCAAGCTGATGCAAAACATGCCGCAGCTGGCGGAAATTCTCGACCAAGTCTTTGCCGCTCAGCCGATGACGCATTGGTACCAGGTTTTCAATGGCGTTCACGTCACGTTCGGCGCCGTGCGAGGACCGCAGGAAGTCATCGAGGATCCGCAGCTGCGAGCGAACGACATCGTCGTTCCGCTCGACGGCGCAGGCGGCAAGCTGAATACGACCATCAGCAGTCCCATTCAAGTGCACGGCATCACCAAGGTGCCGGCGAGGCGCGCCCCGGCACTGGGAGAACACAACGAGGAAGTACTCAAACAACTTGGGTTCAGCGCGAGCGACATCGCCGCCTTGCACGCGAGCGGTGCCGTGCCGACGAAAAAGGAGCCCGCGCGAGCGGCCGCCGGATAAGCGGTTTTCAAAGCAAAAGGAGAGCTGAGCATGTCAACCGCCAAGCCCGTTCGCTGCGTTACGATCATCGGCACTGGCGTCATCGGCGCGAGCTGGGCGGCGCTGTACCTCGCCAAAGGCCTGGAAGTCGCGGCGACCGATATCGCGCCGAATGCAGAGGCCGCCCTGAAACGCTTCGTGGATGCGGCATGGCCGGCCCTGAAGCGATTGGGGCTTGCGCCCGGCGCGTCACAATCCAAATTGTCGTTCACGCCGAAAATCGAGGTCGCGGTAAGCGGCGCGGATCTCGTCCAGGAGAATGGTCCGGAGCGCCTCGACTTCAAGCAGAAGCTCTATGGGCAGCTGGACGATCTGTTGCCGGCGGACGTGATCATTGCGTCGAGCTCATCCGGGCTCACGATGAGCGAAATCCAACTAGGCTGCCGTTCCCATCCCGAGCGTTGCGTAATCGGCCATCCCTTCAATCCTCCCCATCTCGTGCCGCTGGTCGAAATCGTGGGTGGCGCCAAGACCTCCGAAGAAACGATCGAGCGGGCCGCGGAATTCTACAAGAGCATTGGCAGGCGGACAGTACGGGTGCGCAAGGAGATGCCGGGGCACGTCGCCAATCGTCTGCAGGCCGCCCTTACTCGGGAAGTTTACTATCTTGTTGCCGAAGGCGTCGTCAGCGCCGCCGATGCGGATACCGCATTGTGCTGGGGACCGGGCCTGCGTTGGGGCCTCATGGGCAACATGCTCCTCAATCACTTGGGCGGCGGTGAAGGCGGCATCGAACATTTTCTCGAACAATTCACCCGGCCCCTCACCGCGTGGTGGAAGTCTCTCGGCAACCCGGTGTTGACGCCGGAACTCCAAAAGAAGCTCATCGACAGCGTTCGTGCCGAAGTCGGCTCACGCTCCATCGACTCGCTTGCGGCGGAACGCGACGAAATGCTGCTCGGGCTGCTCGAGCTTCGAACCAGAACAGAGAAGGCGTTTCAGATGAACGCTAGGGATACCAAAGTTGGCTGATCTGTTCTGAGGGCTGTACAGCTCCACGGGCCTGCACGTTCCGCCGCGTCCGCAGGATTCCACAATCCGGGGTTCTCTACCTACAAGCGTACCTTGATGCCGGTGGTCTAGGCTTCGAGACATGTCCAAAGTCGTTGCCGATGGTCCTGGGTGTCTCAAAAGGGGTTTGCTATGACCGGCCGAGAACGTTTCGAAATCCATGTGTTGGGGCGCTTTCGCCTGCTCTCAGGGGGTACTCCCATCACTATCCCTTCACGCTCGCGCAAACCGCGGGAGCTGCTGCAGGCTCTGATCGCGTTTGGTGGAATCGAAGTGAGCGCGGGCGTGCTGATCGATGCACTGTGGCCGGATTCTGAGGGCGATGCCGCGTACCACGCGCTCGAAAGCGCACTTTATCGGCTGCGCCAGCTGCTCGGTGCACGCGAGGCGGTACGCATGGAGGGCGGCAAGGTCAGCCTGGACCGGGATCAGTTCCGTATCGACATGTGGGAATTCGAGGAGGAGCTGCAGCGCCAGAATGATCCGGATGCGGATGGCGTCGAAAGGATCGGCCGTCTGCGACGCCTCTACCAAGGACATTTTCTCCAGCACGAGGCCGAGAAGCCCTGGATCTTGAAGGCGCGCCACGAATTGCGCGATCGTTTGCTGCGCGCCATCCGCGATGCGGCGCGTGAATGCGAACACGCGCGCCGTTGGGAGGATGCTGCCAACTTGTATCGATCCGGGATCGAGCTCGACTCGTTCAACGAGGGTCTGTATCGGGGCTTGATGTTCTGCCACCAGGAGCTCGGAGATCACAGCGAGGCGCTGCAGGCCTACAGGCGCTGCCGCGAGTTGCTGACGCGCTTCCTCGGCATACCGCCCAACGCCAAGACCCAAGCTCTCTATCACAGCGTGCGCGAGCGCGCGGCCTTCGCCGTGGGAAGCGGGCTGTGAGCGTGTGCTATCTACGGCCAGGATATGCGAGTTCGGTGACTCGTTCCTCGATGGCGCCATGTCGCGTCTGTCGCCAGGAAGAGGGTACCTCGCCGACGATGCGCCGGAACGAACGGGTGAAATGCGACTGGTCGCTCATGCCGCAGCTCAACGCAATCTCACTTAGCGAGGCGCTGGTCGTGAGCATGAGACCTTGAGCGAGCTCGATGCGCCGCTGTCTGATCCAGATGCGAGCAGGCATACCGAAGGTACGCTTGAACGCGCGACAGAAGTGACCGACGCTGATACCAAGTGACGCCGCAAGGTCTTTGATGGCGATCTTGCCGGCGAGGTTGGCATCGACATGCGCCGCGAGCCGCCGCGACTGCCATGCCGCGAAACCGCCGCGCGGAATCTGTTTCGGGCCTCCGTCGCCGCTCATCCTGGGTCCCGGATGTCCGTCCAGGAGCGCTACGGCACGGGCAATATGTGCTCTGGTGCCGTCGCTGTCACCGTCCCTCGCTCGGCACGCGGCCTCGATAAGTTGAGCGGTTACGCCCAATAGATCGCGCGAGCTGCGCTCCGGCATCGATGTGTGGACAGTTGTAGTCACGCTAGCAGTGTGCGCGGCTGCCCCGCGTCGCGGAGTCCCCCTTCCGGGGGGCTGAGCGCGGTCAACCACTCGTCCAATACTGCTTTGCCGACTGCAACGATCATTGGCCCGATGAAGATCCCAAGCAGGCCAAAAGCCTGAAATCCGCCGACCGTTCCCATGAGGGCGCCCAGAAACTCGAGCCGGGCCCCCTTGGCCATCAGCATGGGTCGCACGAATTTGTCGATGGAGAATAACACCACAAATCCGACGGCTCCGACCAGCAGAGCGGAAGCGGCCGCGTCGTGCACAAGCTGAGACACGCACACGGCGGCCACCGCGAAATATCCTATGAACGGGAGCATTGCCAAAATTCCGGTCACCGCACCCCACACAACGGGCGATGGTACGTGCGCGGTGGCATAGAAGATGCCCATGGCAATCCCGTCAATGAGTCCGACAAGAACCATGCTTTGCACCGTCGCGCGCAGCGCTGCGACCGATACTTCAACAAATTTTCCTCCCAGTCGACCAAACTGCTCGTCGATGCGATGCGACAGCGCCTTGGCCAGTCCTTCACCCCGGCGAAAGAAGAAGACAAGCGCGACAACCGTGATCGCGACGACAAATGCGTGGTATGCGATCAGATGGCCGACCGACTGAAGCGAAACAAGCAGCGAACTGTCTTCGACGCGGCCGAGCAAAGCCGACAGGCCGCCGGGTGCGCCTGCCGCATCGTTCCAAGCATCGGCCAGCCGCGTGCCGACCAGGGGAGCTGCGCGCAGCCACGACGGGGCCGACAGCCCGCCCTTGTCCATGACCGAGATCTCGGTCAACCAGGCTTGGCTCTGCCGCGCCAAGATCGCAAAGGCGAAGACAATCGGCCCCAGTACGATAAAAGTGATGAGTACGGAAAATGCCAGCGGGAGCACATGCGCTCTCATGGCCTCCGGCACGTGCTGCGCCAAGCGGCGATACAGCGGCCAGTTCGCAATCGCAAAAACAGCAGCCCAGATGAGCGGGATCATGAAGCTTCTGATCAGCCAGAACGCGAGCCCGAGAACGACCGCCGCCGCAATCCGGCGCGAGCTCAGAGAATTCGCGAGCCGCTCGAGCGCCATCAGCCGGCACCGGTGCGGCTATTGCGCCGACGTTGCAACATGCTCGGTCTCGAGACTCAACATTGAAACCGCGACTTGTGCGGCCGTCGCGGATTTACCGGTCGCCGCAGCCTCGGCAAGCGATGGCAGCGCGCGATCCTCGGCCGTCGCCTGAGCCGCTCGATCCAACCAATTGCTCAGCGAGGCAACTGCCGGCACATCGACGTCGCGGGCGAGCGGCTCGCCGGTGGCGACGAAAGCGGCACCGGCCAACCGCTCGATGCCGTGCAGGTCGGGCAGGTGCGTCTGTCGCGGCAGCATCTCCATCTCGAAGCGGCTCAGTGCGTCGAAGTTGTCCGCCTGCGCGAGGGCGACGACGGTGCGCTGTCGGTTCGTTGCCGCGTCCTGGGGCGATTTCAGAAGCGCAGCGATGCCCCGCAGTGCGTCCGCCGAGGCGCTGCGAAGTCTCGTGATCGCCGATTCGGGCCATAGGCTGCTGAACACGAGTGTCATCACGACATTGCCCAGCAGGATGCCGACGATCCGGTCTCGCAGCACGGTCAGGTCATTGGCAGGCGAGTAGGTCTGCAGCAGCCCCATGAAGAACGCCAAGGCGATCTGCATACCGGCGTAGGACAAGCGCTCACTGCTGGTACTGACCCAACCTGCGAACAGCGCGACCATCGCAGTGAGTACACATAACTGCCCGATGTCGGTGAAGTGAGGAAGCACGAATACGATCGATAGTCCTGCAATCAATCCGCCGATGATCGCTCCCGAGATTCGCAGCGTGAGCTTGTGAACCGTTTCACCGACGCTTCCAAGCGCGACGAAAAAGACGGTCACGATCGAAGTCAGCAGGCCTGGCCAATCGAGCATCGTGTACACGCCGTACACGATCATGATCGCGAGAGTCGTTTTCAGTGCGAACTGCCAGTGAGCGGGATTGCTCAATGCATCGGGCACGAACAACTGCCGTGGCTTGTGCGCAGCGCGAGCAGGTGGGTGCGCGGGTGGGCGAGAGAGCTCGCGCTGCAGCTCGGCGAAGGTGTATTCCGCTGCAAGCGTTTCCGGTGTCGACTGCGTTTCAGAAGGCGCTTCGGCCACCGGGCGCTGCCGCTCCTCCAATGCGCTGAGGCAGCCTCGAACCAGATAGGACAGACGTGATCGTCCGCGCGGCGGTATGGGGTCTGAGTAAGCCTCGAGAATGACCAACGCGTCCAGCAATCGCTGAATCGCAGCCGGGTTTCGCGACTTTTCGACGAGCGGCACCAGGATTGCGCGCCATGGTGCGAGTCGCCCGGTGATCTCGCCATGGGTCAGCGCGGTCTCGAGATCGATCAGGACTTTCCTCACGCCGCGCTCGGCCACTGCCGCCGCCAGCGGGCCAAAGAGCAGATTTATCAGTGTCATCGTCAACGCGGGCACCACCACGACCACCCATAGCCACAGGGTCGTTCGCGTGAATTCTTCGGGCGTGGGCATGGAATCGACGACCGACTGCATGGTCACGACCAAGAAGCCGGCGAGGAAGGAAATGGGGCCAAGCGCAAAGGTGCGAACGCTGAACATTGCCAGGAAGGTCATCAGGGCCATTGCGGGTAAACGGATGGCCGGATCGCCCAAGGAGATCTGCGCGATCCCAAGCGTCAGAAGGATGGCAAGGGTGACGGCGAGCGCTCCGGCCACGGCCATCGTCAGCGTCGCGGCACTGTCATCCTTGCTCGTCAGGAAAACCATATAGACCATGTAGGCGGCGAGCGGAATGCGAAACACCATGGCAATCGCCACCGTGATCGTGCAGCCCGCGGCGATGCGCGCGACGGCGAGCCCGCGGCCTTCTCTTGGCGCGAGCTCTTGCGCAAGGAACGCGAGAAACGGCGTGCGGCTCTCCACGCGACTAGCTTGTGCGGGCGGCCTTGCCCGACATATCCCCTCGATGGGGGACTGCGCTCGGTCGCGCACATTCTCGTTCACGTTCCCCCAACCGGGGGATTATCGCGGGAAGGTGCGCTGTCTCAATCTGAAGTTCGATCTTCATAGGAGCACGAGCATGACCTTGGTCAACCGCATTTTCGCAGCCCTGGTCGCATTGATCGGGCTGGGCTTGTTGCTCGGCGGCATGTACCTCGCCGCGCTCGGCGGTTCGCTCTACTATCTGTTGGCCGGATTGGCTTACCTGATCGCAGGTATCCTGCTCTGGCGGCGACAGGCTCGCGGGGCGTGGCTGCTAGTACTGATCGCCGTCTTGACCATTCCGTGGGCCCTGTGGGAGTCGGGTACGTTCTACTGGGCTCTGTTTCCACGCCTTCTTGTTCCTTTGGCATTGGCGAGCCTCGGTTTGCTCTTGTTGCCGTCGGTATTGCCCGAGGCCTCGCGGGGCACCACGCGTGGCGTCGGCATCCTGGCGGTTCTGGCGACGGTTGCATTCTTCGCGTTTGCCTTCGTGCCGCATGGCGTCGTTTCGCCAATTCCGAATTCGCCTTACACGCGGGCGGCTGCAAACATGACTCCTTCGGATTGGTATGCGTATGGCCGTACCACGGCGGGTACGCGTTATGCGCCATTCACGCAAATCAACCGCGACAACGTGAAGGATCTGAAGCTTGCCTGGACCTACCACACGGGCGAGAAGACTTCGTTGGAGAAAAGTGCCGTCGATCAGAATACGCCTTCGCAGATCGGCGATACGGTGTTCACCTGTACCCCCGATGATCGCGTTGCCGCGATCGACGCGGATTCGGGCGTGTTGCGCTGGAAGTTCGATACCCACAGTTCCTCCCCGATCTGGAATCGCTGCCGTGGCGTGGGTTACTACAAGCTCAAGCAAGCACCGGCCGACGGGGTCTGCGCCGAGCGCATCGTCAATTCCACCATCGACGCGCGTCTGTTTGAACTGGATGCCAAGACCGGTAAGCCGTGCCCCGATTTCGGCAGCGGCGGCATCGTCGATTTGAGGCAGGGCATGGGTGAGGTCAAACCCGGATTCTACTTCCAGACCTCGGCACCGCTGGTCGCGCGAGACTACATCATCATTGGCGGTTGGGTGGTCGACAACTACAGCCGCGGCGAGCCGTCGGGCGTGATTCGCGCCTTCGATGCGCGCACCGGGGCGCTGGCATGGGCATGGGACCTGGGCAATCCGGACATTACCGGCGAGCCGCCGCAGGGGCAAACCTACACTCGCGGCACGCCGAACATGTGGACGACCGCGGCATACGATGACCAACTCGGGCTCATCTATGCGCCGCTCGGCAATGCAACGCCTGATTTCTTCGGGATGGGCAGGCCGGCGCACTCGGATGAATACAACTCTTCACTGGTGGCGCTCGACGTCATGACCGGACGTGTGAAATGGAAATTCCAGACCGTCCATCACGACATCTGGGATTACGACCTGCCTTCGCAACCGGCGCTGGTCGACGTGCCTGATGGCAAGGGCGGAACGATCTCCGGCGTATTGCAAAGCACGAAGCGCGGACAGTTGTTCCTCTTCGATCGCGCGACGGGGAAGCCGATCGCGGACGTGGCCGAAAAGCCCGTACCGACGACGGGTGCGGTGCCCGAAGAAAACCTCTCGTCCACGCAGCCCTATTCGGTCGGCATGCCGACCATCGGCGCCGAACGGCTCACCGAGAAAAAGATGTGGGGCGCGACCATGGTCGATCAGCTGATGTGCCGCATCCTGTTCAAGCAGCTACGATACGACGGCGACTTCACTCCGATCGGCCTGACGAAGGCGCTCGACCAGCCGGGCAACATCGGCGGCTTCAACTGGGGCAGCATGTCCTACGATCCGGTCAATCATCTGGCTTACATGAACGACATTCGTATCCCGAACATCTTCTGGTTGATGCGGCGTGACGAGTTTGATGTCTGGTCGAAGTCGCACAAGCTCGAGGCGAGCGGACACGGTCCGTCGCCGCAGTTGGGAACTCCTTATGGTCAGGCCATCTACATCTGGACGTCGCCGATCGGCGTGCCATGCAACCAACCGCCCTATGGCACGATTACCGCCGTCGATCTGAATACACATAAGGTGGCCTGGCAGGTGCCGGCAGGGACCACGGAGAAACTCGGTCCCTTCGGCATGGCATCACACTTGCCCATGCCGGCCGGCATGCCGACCTATGCGGGAACGATGACCACGGCGGGCGGCCTCGTGTTCTTTGCCGGTTTCCAGGATTACTACATCCGTGCCTATGATGCGCAGAATGGCAAACTCGTCTGGCAATACGCCTTGCCTGTCGGTTCCAGCGCGACGCCGATCTCCTACGTGTCGCCGGCGACCGGCAAGCAGTACATCGTCATCTCCGTGGGTGGAGCGGCCCATTCTCCCGACAACGGCGACTACGTGATGGCCTTCAGCCTGCCGGATGCGCGGAAGTAAATATAGGGGATCGAGTGCGAAAGCGCGGCCGTCCCGGACCGCAAGGAGATAAATGCACCGTCGATTCCCACTCGCTTTGCTCACCGCCGCCGCGGTATGGGTGTCGGCGGCCGACCTCGCACACAGCGCGACTACGGCGGCATCGGCCTCTCCGGCGGTGGCGGTGGGGCCGCAATACAGCTCGACCCACGTGTACGTCGCACCGGCCGACGTCGATGATTTCGCCGCGAGCTTCATCGCGACCTTTGGGGGTCAAAGCACGAAGCGAGTAGTGGCCACGGTAACGCCGACGCCGAGCAGCACGATCTTGCAGCTCCTGCAAAGCCCCGTCGGGACAGTGTCGCTCTTCGGCTTCACGACGCCGATTCCCTTTCCCTTCGGCACCGAGCGAACCGGCTACCTCGTCACCGACATCGACGTCGCGATCAAAGCCGCGCGCGCCGCGGGCGCCGACGTTCTTGTTGCGCCATTCTCCGACCGTATCGGCCGGGACGCGGTGATTCAGTGGCCGGGCGGCGTGAACACGCAAATCTACTGGCACACGACAACGCCGTCGTATGCGCCGTTACAGGCCGTGCCTGAAAACCGCGTGTATATTTCGCCTCTGCGAAGCGCCGCCTTCGTGAACAGCTATCTGCGGTTCTCGCACGGCAAGGTCGTCTCCGATGAACCTAAGGCGCCCGGCGTCGAGATCGGCCGAACCGACGACACTTACCGGCGCATCCGCATCGAGTCCACGTTCGGCAAGCTGACGGCTTTTGTGACCGACGGTCATTTGCCTTATCCCTACGGTCGGGAGCTGACCGGCTACGAGGTCAGGAATCTCAATGAAACGCTGGCCAAGGCAAAGGGCGCCGGCGTGACCGTGTTGGTGGAGCCCTATGAGAGCGGCGATCGTGAATCGGCGATGGTCCTGTTCCCCGGGGGTTATATCGCCGAGATTCATTCGCTGAGTGGCAATTGAATCGATGCGCCCCTGCAGCTCGCCGGTGAGCCACCTCCCATCCGGCCCCCCATAGGGGGGATTGGGAAGGGCGCGGGATTTCCACAGAATTTCTCATCATGTCCAACCGCGCCAGTGAGTACCGATGGAGTCCGTGATGCACGCCGCCAGCCCCGATCGGATGTCCGCGGAAGTTACCCCATACCGAAGCACATCCGCAAAGTGGCTGCGAGCAATCTTGGTAACCAGTTCCGTGGCGTTGATGACGTCATGTAGCGAGGGCGTGCTCGACCCGCACGGGCCTGTGGGCAAGGCGGAGCGAGTCATTCTCTACGATGCGACCGCGATCATGCTTGCCGTCATCATTCCGGTGATCGTGCTCACGCTGGTTTTCGCATGGTGGTTTCGAGCCAGAAACAGCCAAGCGCGTCACCGGCCAGACTGGGAGTATTCAGGCCGGATCGAGATGATCATCTGGTCCATTCCAGCCCTCATCATCCTATTTCTCGGCGGCATCGCGTGGACCGGGTCACATGACCTCGATCCCCCGGCGCCGCTGGCGGATGCCGCGGCGCCGCTCGATATCGAAGTCATCTCCCTCGACTGGCGCTGGCTCTTTATCTATCCGCACGAGGGGATCGCGAGCTTGAACCGTCTGGTTGTCCCAGCGGGCGTGCCGCTTCGATTTCGCCTGACCTCGACGACGGTCATGAACAGCTTTTTCGTGCCCCAGTTGGGCAGTCAGATTTATACGATGCCGAACATGGTCACGCGGCTCAATTTGGAGGCCGACCAACCCGGCACTTTCGAGGGTCTGTCGGCGCAGTTCAGCGGCGATGGCTTCTCCGACATGCGCTTTGATCTGGTGTCGACCGAGGCCCAGGCCTTCAAGGATTGGGTCAACACTGCCAAGACGCAGGGCGGCGTCCTTGATGCGAGCACATTCGAGGAGCTCACGAAACCCGCCAAGGCCGAGGGGACGCAGACCTACGGGCAGGTGAGCGAAGGTTTGTTCGATCGGGTTTCGTCAAGGTCTATGGCGGCCGTCTCGCCGCAAAGAGGGCAGTAGTATGTTTGGCAGGCTCAGTTGGGCGGCGATTCCTTTCGACCAGCCGGTCGTCATGATCGCATCCGGCACGGTCGGTTTCATCATCTTTTGCGTATTGGCCCTGGTGACGGTCAAAGGCTGGTGGCCCTACCTGTGGCGCGAATGGATCACCAGTGTCGATCACAAGCGCATCGGCGTGATGTACATAGGCTTGGCGCTCCTGATGTTGGTGCGCGGCTTCTCGGACGCCATGTTGATGCGCAGCCAACTGGCCCTGGCTGCCGGTCATGCACAGGGGTATCTGCCGCCCGAACACTACGATCAGATTTTCTCGGCGCACGGCACCATCATGATCTTCTTCGTCGCCATGCCGTTCGTCATCGGGCTCATGAACTTCGTCTTGCCGCTACAGCTGGGTGTGCGCGATGTCGCCTTTCCGGTGCTCAATTCCATCGGCCTCTGGCTGTCCGCGGCCGGCGTGCTTTTGGTCAATGTGTCGCTGGTGGTGGGCGAGTTTGCCCGCACCGGCTGGCTTGCCTATCCACCACTGAGTGAAGTTGCGTACTCCCCGGGGGTCGGCGTCGACTACTACCTGTGGTCGCTGCAGATTTCGGGTTTGGGAACGTTGTTATCGGGCATCAATCTCACGACCACCATCTTGAAGTTGCGTGCGCCGGGCATGGGCTACCGGCAAATGCCGATCTTTTGTTGGACCGCGCTCGCCTCGAATCTCCTGATCGTCGCGGCGTTTCCGATCTTGACGGCGACGTTTGCCATGCTGCTGCTCGATCGTTATGCCGGTTTTCATTTCTTTACCAACGAGCTCGGCGGCAATCCGATGATGTACGTCAACCTCATCTGGTGCTGGGGCCACCCGGAGGTGTACATCCTGGTACTGCCCGCCTTCGGGGTGTTCTCGGAGGTGGTGGCGACATTTTCCGGTAAGCCGTTGTTCGGCCGCCGCTCGATGGTGATGGCGACGATGGGGATCTGCGTGCTGTCCTTCATGGTATGGCTGCATCATTTCTTCACCATGGGCGCCGGCGCGGACGTGAACGCCTTCTTCGGCATCGCGACGATGCTCATCGCCGTGCCGACGGGTGTGAAGATTTTCAATTGGCTCTTCACCTTCTACGGTGGCCGCATTCGTTTCACGACGCCCGTCTATTGGGCGGTCGGATTCATGGTGACCTTCGTCATCGGGGGGATGACAGGCGTCCTCTTGGCGATCCCGCCCGCCGACTTTGTTCTACACAACAGCCTATTTCTGATCGCGCACTTCCATAATGTGATTATCGGAGGCGTCGTGTTCGGTGTCATGGCGGGCATCACCTATTGGTTTCCGAAGGCCTTTGGGTTCACGCTGAATGAGCGGCTTGGCAAATCCGTGTTCTGGTGCTGGTTCTTCGGCTTTTATCTGGCCTTCATGCCGCTCTACGTGCTGGGCCTCATGGGCGCGACGCGGCGCATGCAGCATTATTCGAACACGCACTGGCAGCCGCTCATGCTCGTCGCCCTCGCGGGCGCCGTGCTGATCCTCTTGGGTATTGCGCTCACCGTCGTGCAGATCGCCGTGAGCATTCGTCATCGCGAACTCAATCGCGATGTGACGGGAGATCCGTGGAACGGCCGTACGCTCGAGTGGTCGACCCCGTCCCCGCCGCCGGCGTGGAACTTCTCGCATCTGCCGCAAGTGGACCGCCCGGACGTGTTCTGGGCCATGAAGCAACGGCGCGGCACTGCTCAGGGTCGCGGCGTCAATCGGGCCTATGAAACGATTCATGTCCCGCGGAATAATCCGACCGGCTTCTTTCTCGCCTTCTTTGCCGTATTGCTGGGATTCTCCCTCATCTGGCGCATCTGGTGGGGTGCGGGACTGGGACTTTTGGGGGTGCTTGTCGTTTGTCTCATGCAGGCGTGGCGCACCGATGGCGAGATCGAGGTGCCCGCAGAGAAGCTTGCCGCCTATGAGCAGCTCCATGGACTGAAGGAGGGTGCGGTATGAGCGCAGCGGAGCAAACGCTCGAGCGCGGCGATGCGGTGCCGCTCTCCCTTCGGGGCCCTGCGCCAACGCGCGTGGTCGCGGGCTACGGCTTTTGGTTGTTCTTGCTATCCGACATCATCATATTCGCCGCGCTCTTTGCCGCGTACGCGGTGCTTTCAGGCGAAACCGCCGGCGGCCCAACGGCCGCCGACCTGTTCGACAAGAAGCACGTGCTGATCGAGACCGCATGCCTCTTGGCCTCGAGCGTCACCTGCGGTTTTGGCTCGCTCGCGGTGCAGGGCGGAAACAGAAACTCAACCTATTTTTGGATGGCGATCACCTTCATTTTAGGCGTTACGTTTTTGAGTCTCGAGGTGAGCGAGTTCAGCCACATGCTTGGCATAGGCGCAGGCCCGTCCCGCAGCGCCTTTCTCTCGGCCTTCTTTACCTTGGTGGGCACCCATGGATTGCACGTGACCATGGGCCTGTGCTGGCTGATCGTCATGCTATTGCAGGTGGCAACACTGGGATTTCAGCCGATGGTCAGCCGCCGCTTCTTCTGCTTTGCCCTGTTCTGGCACGCGCTCGACATCGTTTGGATCGGCGTATTTACCATTGTGTACTTGGGAGCGCACTTATGAGTACTGAAATCGAAGCTCAGGGCATGGCTCCGGGTGCCAACGTGCGCACGCACGGCACGCGCGGAAGCTACCTGATCGGATTGGGGTACGCGGTCGTTTTGACCCTGGCCTCCTTTTGGGCTTCGTCAAGCGATCTGATCTATGCACCGGGCGTCCCCATTCTGTTGGGGGTGCTCGCGATCGCGCAGATGGGGGTTCACTTGGTGTTCTTTCTGCACATCTCGAGCGCGCCGGACCAGACCAACAATATTCTCGCGCTCGCCTTTGGCATTTTCGTTGTGGGTCTGCTGGTATTCGGATCGATGATCATCATGGCTAATCTGAACCACAACATGATGCCCATGGATCGACTGATGCACCTGCAGCTGCAGCGATAGCGTCGCAGCAAGCAATCACCCGCTGCCCATGGCGATCGCTCCCGATGATTCGCTGATAGCCGCACTGTCCCAGCCAGCGTGGCGCGAATATCTTGCGCTCACGAAGCCCAGGGTGAGCTTGTTGATCGTGTTTACGGCGATCGTCGGGATGGTTCTAGCCTCGCCCGGGATGGTCCCGGTGCCGGCGTTGGTGTTCGGTACCCTGGGCATCGCCATGGCATCAGGCTCCGCGGCGGCTTTCAATCACGTCCTCGACCGGCGCATCGACAAACAGATGGCTCGCACCCGGCGACGACCTCTGGCGACGGGGAATCTGCTGACGAGTCAGGCCCTGGTCTTCGCGGGTGTCTTGTGCGTGGGCTCAATGACGGTGCTGTGCCTGGCGGCCGGAAGCCTCTGCGCAGTATTGACGTTCGGCTCAATCATCGGTTATGCGGTCATCTACACCGGCTGGCTCAAACACGCGACGCCCCAAAATATCGTGATCGGCGGCGCCGCCGGCGCCGCGCCCCCGGTACTGGGGTGGGTCGCCGTGACTCACTCCGTCGATGCGCAGGCACTGGTGTTGTTCTTGATCATTTTTACGTGGACACCGCCGCATTTCTGGTCGCTCGCGATTGCGCGGCGCGAGGAGTACGCGAAGGTGGGAATACCCATGCTGCCGGTGACGCACGGCGTTCCGTATACGCGCCGACAGATCCTGCTCTACACGGTCTTGCTGATTCTGTGCACGCTGATTCCGGCGGTCATCGGCATGAGCGGCTTGATTTATCTCGCGGCAGCGCTCGTGCTCGATGCGCGTTTTCTGTACCTGGCCCTGGCTCTTCAGCGCGGCGCCCGGCCCGACCTGCCCATTCGCACCTTCCGCTTCTCCATCACCTACCTGATGGCTTTGTTCGGTGCATTCATCGCCGATCACTATTGCAGGCTGCTCGTGTAGGGAATTTTTGGATGAGTACCCCCAAGCGGGGGATCCCGTCGGCCGCGGCGATGTCGTTACGCTTGTCCCCTGGATCGCATCCAAATTTCGTTTCAATAGGAGTTCCAATGGTCACGCCAAGTTTCTTTCGCCGCGTCAGCTCATGGCAAAGCCGTCTTCTTTCAACCGCGATGGTGGGTATCGCGAGCGCGAGCGTACTTCTGCCCGCCAGCTCCGCTTTGGCCGATCCCGTGCGACCGATCGTCAACGAGAAATTCAGCGACTTCGCCCCGGCGATCGCGGAGCTGCGCCAGGAAGCGGGCCAGGACAGGCGTGACATCGTCCGGGCCAACATGCTGCTGACCGAAACCGAGAGCGCGCGATTCTGGCCGCTCTATGACGAATATCGTGCCGAGCGGCAGAAAATCGGGGACCGCAGGGTGCGGTTGATCACCGACTTCTTGGCGCAGAAAAACTCGATGACGGAGGACGCGGCGCGAACTCTGGCGAATGAGGATTTTGCGATCCTGAAGGATACGGCGGAACTGAAGACCAAGTGGTACAAGAAGATGACCAAGGAGCTTTCAGAGCGAACGGTTGCCCGCTTTTTTCATATTGACGAGAAGCTCGACGCCGCCGCCGACATCGCGCTTGCCGCCAATATCCCGCTCATCCACTGAGTTCCAATGGCGCCTTTCCCAAGGCGGAGATCCAATGAGTAAGAAAGTAGCGCAAGTCATTGTCGAGACTTTGCAATCAGCCGGTGTCAAGAATTGCTACGGCATCGTGGGGGACACGCTCAACACATTCGCCACCTCCCTGAGCCGCAGTGACATCAAGTTCGTTCACATGCGCCATGAGGAGGCGGGTGCCTATGCGGCACAGGGCGAGGCGCTTTTGATGGACCGCCTCACCGCGGTGGCCGGCAGCTGTGGACCGGGCAGCTTGCATTTCATCAACGGGTTGTACGAGGCGAACCGCAATCGCGCGCCCGTCATCCTGATCGCGAGCCAAGTGGTGCGAAGCGAGCTGGGATTCAATTTCATTCAAGAAGTGGATTTCCAGGAGGTCTATCGGGGCTGCAGCGTATTTTGCGAAATGATCCTGACGCCGGATCAGGCGCTGCGAAAGACGGTCATGGCGTGTCAGGCCGCGATCTCCAAGCGGGGAGTGGCGGTCCTCATCGTCCCCGTCGACATCGCGGATTCGGATGCGGCCGGCGAGCCGCCGTTTCGCGTCCATGTCAACAGGCCCGTGATCCGGCCGAGTGACGAGGATTTGGATCGGATCGCGGACATGCTGGCGGAAGGCACGAACATCACGATTTACGCGGGATCCGGTTGCGTGGACGCCCACGACGAGGTCGTCGAGCTTGCCGAGCGCCTCAAGGCGCCGGTCGCGCATACCTCGCGCGGCAAGGACTTGATCGAATACGACAATCCGAACAATGTCGGGATGACGGGCGTCATCGGGACGGAGTCCGGATATCACGCCATTTTGAACTGCGACACCTTGCTGCTGCTCGGTACCGATTTTGCCTGGCGGCAATTCTATCCGGACCACGCCAACATCATCCAAGTCGACATTGATTCGACCCACGTTGGCCGGCGCCATCCGGTCAACCTCGGCGTGGTGGGAAACATCAAGGACACGATTCAGGCGCTGCTGCCGCGCGTTGCGCAGCGCGAAGATGCCACCTTCCTCAATACGTATGTGGAACGTCACAGGAAGGCGCTCAAAGCGCAGGCGGGCAGAGGCGCGCCCGGCCCCCGCGGCAAAATACCCGGACAATATTTGACGTCGATCATCGATCGGCTCGCCAATCAAGATGCCTTGTTTGCGGCCGATGACGGAACGCCGTTGGTGTGGATGTTGCGAATGGTGCAGGCAAACGGCAAACGGCGCATGTTCGGCAGCCTCCTGCACGGGACCATGGCGACCTCGATCGGGAATGCCATCGGATTGCAACAGGCCCAGCCGGGCCGCCAGGTCATCGCTTTGGCCGGCGACGGCGGCTTCAGTATGTTGCTCGGCGACGTGCTCACCACGATTCAAGAGAATCTGCCGATCAAGATTGCCGTTTACGACAACGGCAAGTTGGGATTCGTCGAGCTCGAACAGAAGGGCGAAGGCTTGTTGCCGGTCTATACGAATCTCACCAATCCCGATTTCGGCAAAGTCGCGGAAGCGATGGGGCTTTGGGGCAGGACCGTCAGCAAGGCCGAAGAGCTCGAAGGGGCCGTGGCCGAGTGGCTCGGACAGCCCGGGCCCGCGTTGCTCAATGTCAAGGTCGAACCGATGGAACTCGTGATGCCGCCGTTCACGGCACCCGAAGCCGTTTACGGAATGGCCATGTATTCAATCAAGGCGGTGATGCATGGAAAGGCCGGCGATGTTTTCGAAATGATCGGCGAGAATCTTTAGCGAGGGGCCCGATCGGTGCCGCGGCGGTGAACACGATACTCATTTGCAGGGATTGCGACACCGTGTATCGTGCGATTCCCCTACGGCGCGGCGATGTGGCCCTGTGCCGACGCTGTGATGCGGTTCTGGCACGCTATTTTGGCGCGAACGCGGAGAGTAGCTTGGCACTGGTTTGCGCCGCGGCGATTTTTTTCGCCATCGCCAATCTCACGCCCATCTTGAGCATCGACATCGCGGGGATTGAGACCAAGGCCAATGTCTGGTTTGCCGTGCGCTCATTGCAGCGGGGCTGGATTTCAGTCGCTGCCTTGGGATTGGCGTTCACGACCTTTCTCATCCCGGCGGTGCAAATAGCGCTGCTTTTCTGGGTGCTGTTGTTCGCACGCCTCGGACACCGCCCGCCCGGCTTTGGGCCGATCATGCGCCTGCTGCACCGGACGCGTCCCTGGAGCATGACCGAGGTTTTCCTGCTGGGCGCCTTGGTCGCAATCGTGAAGCTCGCGAATTGGGTCCCCATCACGGCGGGGGCCGGCATCTGGGCGATCGCGGCCTTGACAACCGTGCTGGCACTGCTCGGGCGCTGTGACCCGGAGTCGTGGTGGTCGATTGCCCCCGCGGTCAAGACATGACGGCTTTGCTGCAATCACACGAGCTCGGGCTGGTTCTTTGCCGAACCTGCGGTCTTGCCGTGTCCCGCGCGTCGCTCAAGATGGATCGGCGCTGTCCGCGCTGCCAAAGCCGAATTGAGCAGCGCACGCCCTTCAGCACCGAGATGACGCTTGCCTGGCTGATTGCAGGAATCGTCTTTTACATTCCCGCGAACCTGCTGCCCGTGATGCACACCAGCGGATTGCTGGGCGAGGCGGACAGCACGATTCTCGGCGGGATTTTCGAGTTCTGGCGCTCGGGGGACTGGGATATCGCGCTGTTGATATTCATTGCCAGCGTTGCGGTGCCATTCACCAAGTTCATCGCCATCGGCTTGCTGCTCTTCACGGTACGCAGGAACAGCCGATGGCAGCAACATCAGCGCACCGCCCTCTACCGGACCGTGGAGTTCATCGGTTATTGGTCGATGCTCGATGTCATCGTCGTCGCGCTAACCTCGGCACTGATGCAGTTTCAGGTGTTGGGCGCCGCCGAGCCGCGCGCCGGCATAGCCTTCTTTTGCGCCGTCGTGGTCGTGACCATGTTGTCGGCGTTGAGCTTCGACCCCCGCTTGATATGGGATCGGCGAGCATGAGCGCGGCGCCCACGCCACCCTCCGAGGATGAGCTTCCGACGCCCTTGGTTCGGAACCGACGTTGGATTCCGCGATTGGTGTGGGTGGTGCCGATAGCTGCCGCCGTCATCGGTATTTCACTGCTCATCAGGAATTGGCAGAACGCCGGTCCGCGGATCACGATCAGTTTCTTGAGCGGCGAGGGAGTCCAAGTGGGCAAGACGCTGGTCAAGTATCGGGATGTCACGGTGGGGCGCGTGTCGGCGGTCGACTTGAGCGCGGATCACCGCACGGTTCTGGTCAGCGCCGACTTGTCGAAAGACGCGGCGAGCTTGCTGAAGGCGGACACCCAATTCTGGATCGTGCGGCCGCGCATCGGCGTGGGCTCGGTGTCCGGCCTCGATACTTTGCTGTCGGGCATGTATATCGGCTTGAAGACCGGAACCGCCGCGCGCCTCGAGCGCCAGTTTGTCGGCTTGGAGAATCCGCCCGCTCTTTCCCACGGTCCGCGCGGCCGCGAGCTGCAGTTGCATGCCGCTCGCGCCGGTTCCCTTGGCATGGGCGCGCCTGTGTATTTTCGGCAGTTCCAGGTCGGTCGCGTGATCGATGAGAATCTGCTGCCGGACGGCAGCACGCGAGTGACCGTGTTCGTCGAGGCGCCTTACGATGGTTTCGTGAAGCCCGAGACGCGCTTCTGGAACGCCAGCGGAATCGACGTCCGGCTCGGCGCCGATGGTTTGAACGTGCAAACCGAATCGTTGGCGGCGGTGCTTGCCGGAGGCCTCGCCTTCGACGACGGGCCCATCGAAGTCGTCCCGGCGGCGGCCGGCTTGCCCGGAGAATTCACCCTGTATAAAAACGAAACCGAGGCGATGGCGCCGCCCGATGGCGACCCGCACTTCGTGCGGATGCGATTCGCGCAAGCGCTACGGGGCCTCGATGTGGGCGCGCCGGTCGAATTTGTTGGCGTAAACATCGGGTCTGTCGTCGCCGTGGATCTAGGCTACGAGCATCAAGACAGATCCTTTCCCGTCATTGTCACCGCCAAACTCTATCCCCGCCGTATGGGTCAGGCATATGAGGCGCTCACCGCGCAGGGGACGACCGGGAGCGAAGAGACGATCGCGGCGTTCGTGGGAACCTTGGTCAATCGAGGCCTGCGGGCACAGCCGCGAGCGGCAAGCCTGCTGACCGGAAAGCTCTATATCGCGCTCGATTTTCTGCCGGCGAGCCCTCGAGTCGCCTTCGACTCATCGATGCGCCCGCTCGAACTGCCGACGGTCAGCGGGACCTTTCAAGAACTGGAAGCAAGCGTCGGCCGGATTGTGAAGAAGGTGAATGATCTACCGCTCGAGCAAATCGTGGCGGACCTGCATACCGACCTGAAGGACCTTCACGAAACCTTGAACGAGCTGCACACGCGCGCGCTGCCGAATGCCGAGGACACTCTGTCGGCCCTGCATAGGACACTCGATTCGGCCGACCGGACTCTGGATGGGGAATCGCCCCTGCAACGCGGTCTCACCGAGACCTTATCGGAGAGCCGCGGCACCTTGCAGGCCGTGCGTGAGTTGGCCGACTATCTGGATCGTCATCCCGATGCGCTTTTGCGCGGGAGGCGACCGCAGAAGATGCCGCAGAGGCCCGCGGCGGCGGCTTCTTCGGAGGCCAAACCGTGAACGGCCTTTACATACGGTTCGCTTTTGCGTGGCTCGTGTGCGTCTGCGTCGGTTGTAGCTCGGTGCCGGTTCGTTATTACACCTTGACTCCGCCGCCCGACAAGACCTTGCCTGCCTCGCAGACAGCCCTCGTGATCGAAGTACGAGTCGTCCATACACTGCCGCGACTCAACCGCTCCGAGCTGATGGTTCGCACAAGCCCGACCGAGATGACGCTGCTCGAGAATGAGCGATGGGCATCGCCGGTGAATGAAGAAATCAAGGATGCGCTGCGCCTCGAGCTATGGCGCCGGCTGGATCGCGTGAGCGGATTGGGCCCGGCCTTCACGAAGCTGACGCTCGACATCGACGTGCAACATCTCGAGGCGGAACTCGGGCGGTATGCACTGCTCGAGGTGTCTTGGAGTGCAACCCTGTCCGGCACGGGTCAGCGATCCAACGGCGCGCGGACTACGACCTGTACGTTCCAGGCAAAGGAGAACATCCATGCCGGCTACGCAGGAATCGTTGAGGGATATCAACGAGAGATCGGAGCGCTCGCCGACGCCATCGTCGCCGTGTTGACGGGCCCCGCGAGCGGTAGCGGCGCTGCGTGCCAAAAATCGATCGAAGATCACTAGATTCACCAATGCGGAGCCAATCATGTTTCGCCGAGTTCGCGAAGTCAGGTCGATCCTTCAGTTTCTGCGAGAGCGGGCGCCGCATTACGGTCCGCTCGCCAGGGATGATTTACATAAGTTTCGCGACGAGATCGTCAAGGCGTCCGTGGGCGCGAGCATCTCCGCGGCCGCAGGCCTCATCTTTGCGTGCTTCCTGTCGGTCGCCGCGATCGTTTCCGCCTGGGATGGCCCGTATCGGACCGCGGTGGCGTGGGCGGTTTGTTGCGCTTGGGGCGTATTGGCGCTCGGCGGTTTATGGTATGCGCGCAAGGCCATTTCAGGACCGCCGCCATTTCAGCTCATGGCAGCCGCGCTCGCGCGCGATTATGTGAGCCTGCTCGCAATGGCGGATCGAGAACAACCGTAGGTTCGCTTGCCGCGGTCACTTTGGAAAAACCTCAGAAGGTGTTGCCTCGAGGGCCGGCCGCCGAATCAGATATAGGCCGTTCTGCGCCAGCAGGAAGGTCGTGCCGGTATCGGCATTGGTCGCCTCTTGACGGACCTGCTTTACCTCGACGACGCGGTCATCGCCGGGCGACTCTCCGCTCTGAAATATTTTGTAGTCCCTCAAGCCTTGGGCGAAAGGCGCGTAGATGGGTTGACCGGCGACGCGCCAGTTGTCATCGGCCACGAGTATGGTGGAGTTCTGTGTGTCCAGGCCCGGCATTTTCTTCAGCGTTGGGGTCCCACGCAGGTCCAACACCGCGTCGCCCTTGCCGCCTCGGAACCTGACGAGCTCCCCGCGCTTTCCCAGATGGGCCACAAAATCGAATGGTCCGGCCGCGTCAAGTTGCACTGAACCTTCGCCCCTGACGTGCGCCGGATCAGTGACGTCAAAGATAGCCAGCCGGGCACCCTCTTGCTGTTCAACATACAAGAAGGTCCGTCCATCTTCGGTGTCGTGCAGGAACATCGCCTCGCCGCCCTGTCGGGCCAATGTCGGCAAGGCTGTCGGGGGCACGAGGACAATCGCGTTGGAGGGATTGGCGTAGACAGCCGGGAGCACCGATAGTCCGCCCAAAACACTCGCCAGCGCCAGCCTCAGCAATGCTCCCGGCAATCTGCCGTGTACGCTTCGTCTCATTGCGGTCCCTCCATTGGTCTTCGTTCAGCGCTGGGTGTCCCATTGCACGACTGAAAACACTCGCTTCCAGTGATGAGACTCTTGCCGAGCGTTTCTTATTCCATTACGGGACGGTTGAGCGGTCCAGGCATAGCCTGAGTCTATCGCTGCCATAGATTCTATTGATTGGAGAACGGCCGATGCCTTGCCTATCCTCCGGTGCAAATGACACTGAGGGAATTGAGGTATCTGGTGGCGCTGGCCGATCGAGGGCATTTTGGCCGCGCCGCGGAGGAGTGCTGTGTCTCGCAGCCTACTTTGAGCACGCAGCTCAAAAAACTGGAAGGATATCTGGGCGTCACATTGATCGAGCGAAATGCACGCGCATTCGCATTCACGCCGATAGGAGAGGACATCGCCGCACAGGCGCGCCGTGTGGTGCGACAAGTCGATGACTTGATATCGACGGCTCGCACTGCCTCGGGACCGTTGGTGGGACCGTTGAGGTTGGGCGTGATCCCTACGCTGGCGCCCTATTTTTTGCCGTGGTTGGTTCCGCTCGTCAAGGGGCGCTATCAGCGATTACAGTTGGTGGTCCACGAAGATCTGACCCAGCACTTGGTGGAGCGGCTCCGCAACTACGAAATCGATGCGGCACTGTTGGCACTTCCGCTCGCGGGCGAGGATTTTGAGGAGCTGCCGCTGTTCGACGAGCCATTCTGGCTTGCCTGTCCGCCGGGACATTCGCTCGCCGATTCAAAAACCATTACGCAGGGGGATTTGCGCGGTGTCCCTTTGCTGTTGCTGGCCGACGGGCATTGTCTTCGCGGTCAGGCCCTGGCCGCCTGCGGCCGATTCGGTGACGAGGACGTCGACGAGGTGATCGATGACTTTCGCGCGGTCAGTCTGGAGACCATCTGTCAGCTCGTCGCATCAGGTTTTGGCTGCACATTGTTGCCGGCGCTGGCCGCGCTTCCGCCGCAACGTCCGGCGCCATCATTCGTCATTCGGCCGCTGCATTCTCCGAACGACAGCCGCCGCGTCGGGCTGGTGTGGCGTCGAGGCTATCCGAAGGCGCAGGAGCTGGCATTGCTCGGCGATCTGATCATCGACAACCCACCGGTCGGGACAAGATCGATATTGAAGCGGGAAGCGGCGGTCAGAGCACAAGGATAGGACTTGCGTCGACGCGGGCCGCGCTGCAAGGTTTTGCAGCGCGGCCCGCCGATCGATTGAATCTCAGGTCACGTCAAACCGGTCGAGGCTCATCACCTTTGTCCACGCCTTCACGAAGTCGTTCACAAACTTCTGCTCGCCGCCTGCGGAAGCGTAGACCTCCGCCACGGCGCGCAGCTCGGAATTCGAACCGAACACCAGGTCAACCGGGGTCGCCTTCCACTTGAGCGCCCCGGTCTTGCGATCGTGTCCTTCGTAAATGCCCTCCGACGCGGCGGACTTGTTCCACGTATAGGACATATCGAGCAGGTTCACGAAGAAGTCGTTCGTCAAAGTCCCAGGCCGATCGGTGAATACGCCGTAGGGCGTTTGCCCAGCGTTGGCATTGAGGACCCGCATGCCGCCGACCAAAACAGTCATTTCAGGAACGGTCAGGGTCAGATTGCTCGCCCGATCGACCAGCATCGCCGCCGGAGAGCGATTCACCGCGTTGCCGAAATAGTTTCGGAAGCCGTCCGCGGTCGGTTCGAGCACGGCGAAGGACACCGGGTCGGTTTGCTCTTGCGATGCGTCGGTGCGTCCGGGCGAGAAGGGAACGCGAACGTCGTAGCCAGCCTTCTTCGCCGCCTGCTCAACGGCAGCGCCGCCGCCTAGAACGATGAGGTCGGCGAGCGAGACCTTCTTCCCGCCGGACTGCACACGGTTGAAGTCTTTTTGGATGCCCTCCAGACGTTGCAGCACTTTGGCGAGGTCTCGCGGCTTGTTCACATCCCAGTCCTTCTGCGGTGCGAGACGAATTCGCGCGCCATTCGCGCCACCGCGTTCGTCGGTGCCGCGGAAGGTGGCAGCGGACGCCCAAGCTGTCCTGACGAGCTCGGGGCCGGACAACCCCGATGCGAGGATCTTGGATTTCAGCGCCGCAACATCCGTCGCGTCGATCAGTTTGTAGTCCGCCTTGGGGAGCGGATCCTGCCAAATCAGGTCCACGCTCGGAACCTCCGAACCGAGATAGCGGCCACGAGGGCCCATGTCGCGGTGGGTCAGCTTGAACCAGGCCTTGGCAAACGCGAGCTTGAATTCCTCGGGATGCTGCCTCCAGCGCATCGTGATTGCCCGGTAGCTGGGGTCGAACTTGAGCGCCAGGTCCGTCGTGAACATGAACGGCGCATGGCGCTTGGCTGGATCTTGCGCGTCCGGAACGAGGTTCGCTCCTTGGCCATTCGCGGGGATCCATTGGATCGCGCCGGCGGGACTCTTGGTTTGCACCCAGTCGAAGCCATATAAGTTGTCGAGGTATTGCAGCGTAAATGTCGTCGGGCTGGCCGACCATGCGCCTTCCAGGCCGCTGGTGACCGCATCGGTTCCCTTGCCCGTGCCGCAGGTGTTCTGCCAACCGAGTCCCTGCTGTTCAATAGCGGCGGCGGCAGGCGCAGGTCCAACGCACTTGGACGGATCGTGCGCTCCATGTGCCTTACCGAAGGTGTGGCCACCCGCGATCAACGCGACCGTCTCCTCATCGTTCATTGCCATGCGACCGAACGTTTCGCGGATGTCCTTCGCGGCCGCCAGCGGATCCGGATTGCCGTTCGGCCCCTCGGGATTCACGTAAATCAAGCCCATTTGAGACGCGCCGAGCGGCTTCTCCAGTTTCCGGTCACCGCTGTAGCGCTCATCGCCGCCGAGAAACTTCTTCTCGGGCCCCCAGTAAACCAAGTCCGGCTCCCAGTCATCCGTCCGTCCGCCTCCAAAGCCGAAGGTCTGAAAGCCCATTTGTTCCAGCGCGACATTCCCGGTCAGGACCATGAGGTCGCCCCAGGAAATCTTTTCGCCGTATTTCTGCTTGATCGGCCACAGCAAGCGCCGCGCCTTGTCGAGATTCGCGTTGTCCGGCCAGCTGTTGAGCGGCTCGAATCGTTGCTGGGCGCCGCTCGCGCCGCCGCGCCCATCGCCCGTGCGGTAAGTTCCGGCACCGTGCCAGGCCATGCGGATAAAGAACGGCCCGTAGTTGCCGTAGTCGGCCGGCCACCAATCCTGCGACGTCGTCAGGACTTTGGCGATGTCCTGCTTCACCGCCTTGAGGTCGAGACTCAAAAACGCCTTCGCGTAGTTGAAATCTTCTCCCAGCGGATTGGACTCCGCGGCGTGCTGTCGAAGCGGCGACAGGTCCAGTTGCTCAGGCCACCAGAACTGGTTCGGCCTCGGATCGCCCTGCGCACCGACGGCGACGGTTGACAGCAAGGGCAGCATGGCGAGCGCGCTCGCGATCAGCGATACCGCTGGATAATTTCTCTTCACGTACTTCTCCTCGAGCGACGCAAGATAAGATGACGCGGAGGATTGTTGTGGCCACAACGCGAAACGGCCAATTGATTTGTTCGATTGCTGCGATAGTTATCGAGAATCGAGGCTGCTGCCGAACGAATTCGGCTCCGCGATGTCGATCGCTCCCATGGAAAGCGCCAGCGCGGCCGCGGCGGTGTGGGCATTCGCCCGCGCATCCTCAACCTGCGTGTCGCCTTGCACGACGGCGTTCTCTTCAGTGGCAAGATCTGTATAGGTCCCGACCCCTTGGCGGTACGAGCGCAGCGCCGCCTCGTAGGCGGTGTGTGCGGCCTGACTCAAGACCGTGGCGGCCTCATACTCGGCCAGGCTCGTCAAGAGTCCGTTGTAGGCGCGCACCACCTGTTGCGACGCGGAGTCGCGCGCGGCCGCCAGGTGTTCTTGTGCCTCGCGCGCTTTGGCGTCGGCCATGGAAATGCGATTGCGTCGCATGCCGCCGTCAAACAAGGGGACGCTAAACGACAGGAGAATGCTTTGTCCGGGCCGGTTAATGCTCGAATAAGGGCCGCCGTCGGAGTTCAGCGAACCGATGTTCTGAAACGCCTGGCCCGAGAGCTCAATCGTGGGATAGTAGGATCGGCGCTCGCCCTTCAGAGCCGCTTCGGCCGCATCCACTTTACCGAGCGCCGCAATGACATCCGGCCGGTGAGCGAGAGCCTGATCGACCGCCTTGGACACGCTGTCGGCCGGAGCGGGCGGCAGCGGCAACTCGGCGCTGTCCACGACCTCGATTTCCGTGGCGGCCGGCACACCGAGGGATGCAATGAGATTTGCGCGCGCGGTTCTCTCGGTGCCTTCGGCCGCTGCCAGCGTATAGCGCGCTTGGGCCGTTTGTCGCTGAGCCTGCGCCACCGCAACCACGGTGGCGAGGCCGTTATTCCGCTTGGCAACGGCAGCTTCCTGGGTGGTGAGAGCGGTACTCAAGGCCTTCTGCGCGGCATGAAGTTTGCCGCGCGCGGCGCCCAAGTCAAAATACGCCTGCGAGACGTCGAAGATGAGTTTCTGATGGGCGCCGGTGAAGGTCACGTTGGCGACAAAAGAGTCTGCGCGCGCGGCTTGCACTTGGGCATCGCGCCGGCCGAAATCGAACAGCAACCATTTCAGGGCCAACGCGGGAATGACTTCGCGCGAATCGGAGACGAAATAGCCTCTCGGCACCAGGTTTCTCGGCATCGGTAACGGCGTGTGTTGAAAGCCGCCGATCGCTTGCAAGGAAAGCTGCGGAAGATAGGCGCTTTCCGCGAGGCCGATCCCTGCGGCTGCCTCACGCGCGGCTTCCCAAGCCTCCCGCGTTTTTGGATTTTCTCTTTCGGCCAGGTCGACCAGCGCCGCCAGATCGTACTGCTTGTTCGGAGCCGAAAAACGCGTGTCGCCCAGGGCTTCGGCGCGGCGGATGGCCGATTCCGGAATCGCCCAGGGTTGCGCGGGACTCGGCGGCGCTTGCGCGATCGCCAGGTGAGCGCCGAGCATGGTGGCCATAAAGGGCACTTCAAGGAGCGGGCGGCGGGATCGTTGCGACTCAGCGAGCGCCGTCATGACGCACTTTGACGGATGCGGTTAATCCCACGTGCATCGCAAAAGGGGGCGGGCCATCGAGTCGAACCCAGACAGGAAATCGCTGCGCGACCACCACCCAGTTGAGGTCGCGGCCGACCACAGGAAGACCCGGGCCGCCTTGATCAGTCGATTGCACGCCGGCGCCCAAGCTCTCCACCCGCCCCGCGAAAGCGCTGTTGCTCTCGGACATGGTCCACACCGTCGCACGATCGCCGACGGCGATTCTCGGCAATTCGGTCTCGCGAAAGTCGGCGATGGCATACCACGCATCGGACTTGATGAGACTGAAGACTGGGTGTCCGGCGACGGCAAAAGTGCCTTCCGCAATTTGCAATCCGACCACCTTTCCCGCAAACGGGGCACGCAGGGTCGTCAAATCGTAGTTGCGCGCGGCATTGGCCGCCGCCGCTTCCGCGCCTTCCAATTGCGCTTCGAGGCTCAACGTATCGCCCACCGCTTGGCGGGCCTGGGTGGCGCTACGGGTGAGCGCTTGGAGGGATGCTTCGGCGGAGGCTTCGTTTGTCTTGGCTTCGTCCAACTGCTGTTGCGTAACGAAGCCGGGTTTCACCAGCGGCTCGACGCGCTTGCGCGTGTCCTGGGCGAACCTTAGCTGGTCGCGCGCCTTCTGCACCTGGCTTTCGGCCGCTTGGACGCCGGAACCCTGGGAGGTGACTTGACGTCCCGTCAGAGCGATCTGTGCCTTGAGAGCGGCCACCTGAGCGCGCGCTTGGCGCAGTTGTAATTCGTATGGCACCGGATCAATGACGAGCAGCGGCGCACCCTTTGCAACATCTTGATCATTGGTCACGAGGATCTGGACAATGCGTCCGCTGATCTCCGACGCCATTGCCGCGCTGAAGGCAAAGATGCGCGCATCGTGCGTGCGGGGGCGCCGGTCGATCGCGAAGACCACGAGAACCCCCAAAACGACGGCGAGTCCGATTGCGATCGTCGCAATCACTTTTCCGCGCAGCGACTTGCTTTCACTTACTGGCATTTGTTCAAGACAGCCATATCAACCACAGCGCGAAGGTGCCTGCACAGCCAATCGCCAGCATCACGACCAAGGGAACGGGGAGTTCCTCGAGCATTCCTAAAGCCTTGAAAATCGCGTGGGCGGCGAGTGCCAATGCCAGACCCGCCAGCGCACAAACCATCCAAGATGGAAAATACGAACCTAGAATATTGCGCGAGGGCGCACCGTCGCAGCCACCCAGTAAGCAAGGCAGCAGCGCCGCGCACCACAACCGAGCCGCTGGCGCAAAGGGGTAGAACGCGCCGCCTCGTTCCGGAGAACTCATCGCGATAGTCATACGAGGCAGTGTCATCGGTTTGGCCGTCGCCGGCTGCCCCCCCTTTGGGGGAGCCCTTCGGGCAGGGTCGCTAGCTTGGATTGTCGAAGAATGCCCGGATGCGATGCAGTAGTGACTGGCGGTCGACGTCATCGGTGGCGTGCACCGCCACGCCTCGATTGAGAATCGCGAGACCGCGGCGCGCGGAGCGATCGAATTCGGCATACAGATCGGCATTTGCCGCGAGCAGGGGTTTGATGACATTGCAATCGAGTCCATAGAGCTTGCAATGAGTGCGAGCGGTGGCCGTGGCGGCATACGGCGCGCCGGTGAGTAGACTGACCTCGCCGACGTAGTCGCCGGCCCCGATGAAGCCAACCGTCTTCTGGCCAAGGAGCTCGGTGTGTTGGCTGATTACAAGAATTCCGGAAACGACGACGAAGAGCGTCGCGTCGGCTCCCCCTTGCGCGAACAGCACCTCCCCGGGTTCGAGCGATCGCGGCTTCGAGCGGGCGGCCAGTTCGGCCAGCTGCTCCGGCTGCAGGGCTTCGAAGAGGATGATGTCTCGAAGCAGCGGCAGCACGGGGAACGGGCGGTCTGCGCATGCATCGGGTGTTTGAGCACCTTGCACGGCGTGCGGAAAATAGAGACCCGAATAGTAGAGTTGCTGCCTTGCGTGCCGGAGCAGTTGATCTTTGGTGCTTGAGAGGTGTTCGGTGTCGGAGACCGAGAAACTCACCCGAAATCGACTCTTCCTCGATCCTATGCCTGTCAGAACGGCACTGGAGGCCGGCGCGGGCAGAATAGTGGGGCATAGCAAGGTCGCTTGTTTGAGCGTATCGATGACCCGCTCAGGATTGGAGGTGGCGGGACACGCTAGCTCAATGAATGCTGAACGGACACGAGTCGGAGAGCTTCGGTTCACGATGTCGGATTTAGCGACCACGCTATTTGGGACAATCGCGACATCATCGCCATCGGTGAGAATGCGGATCGAACGCCAGTTCATCTGCACCACCGTGCCCTCGATTTTCTCGCCGAGCGAAATACGATCGCCCACATTGAAGGGCGCTTCAATACCGAATGCGATTCCCGCAAACACGTCCGCCAGTGTGTTCTGCAGGGCAAGCCCCAACACGATCGCCAGGACGCCGGAGGTCGCGAGCAGACCCCCAATGGGCAGCGAAAGCACGGAAATCAAGACAACGAACACGGCGGCGGTGTAGATCGCGGCGGCAGTGAGGTCAGGAAAGAGCCGGGCCTCGCGCCATCGGCGGTTGAAATTGAGCGTGAACGACATGGCGGCGACGAGCACTTGCGCGCCGAACAGCCACCAAATTCCGGCCACCGCGTGCAGCCAGGGCGAGGTGGCATTGGCTGCCGCGCCGTCGGCCGGCAAGAGAGGAGTGTGATATCGAAAAAGTATGAAGCTCGCGCCGAGAAAACACACGAAGTCAAACAAGCGGCGAAACCGCTGGGAGAAGGGCCGCAGCGCTATGTGGCTGACGAGAACGAACCCAAGGATCAAGACAGGTAACAAAGCGGAAGTCACTGTGCTGTGCCGCCTAATAGGGAGGCTTACGCGACGCGCGGTCCCGTCATGCTAATGCACTCACCGTCCTGCCTGACTCCCCCGAAAGGGGGGGGTAATTGCATCCATGGGGCGCTCCCCCAACTGAGGGATGAAAGTTCGCCTGACGGAAGAGGTACAGTCGCGGCAGACGGCCCTCATCCGCTGATGAATGCAACCACCAATCGGCGCCTCACGACAGGCCGATGACGTCGGAGATGCCGCGAGTTTATTCGCCGCGGGCGGTGGCGCCCAGGTACTTTGCCTCGAAGACGTCGCACGGTACGGGACGGCCGAACCAATACCCCTGAATTTCGTCGCAATTGAGCAGGCGCAGGAGACGCGATTGTTCCTCGGTCTCCACGCCCTCCGCGACGACATTCAATTTCATGGAATGCGCGAGGTTGATGATGGTCGACACCAGCGCCAACCCTTCCGGGCCCGCTCCCATGTCGATCACGAACGAGCGATCGATTTTCAGGGTGTGCACGGGAAGCCTGGCCAAGTAGCTCAACGAAGAGAATCCCGTGCCAAAATCGTCGATGGCGATTCTCACACCCAGTGCGCGGATCGCGCGCAGACTACCGATGCTGACCCGGACGTCCTCCATGATCAGGCTCTCGGTGATTTCAAGTTCCAGCCCGGCCGCCGCCATCGGATCGTCACTGATCGCCTGCCGGATCTCGGCGACGAAATCGCGATTGCGAAGTTGCATGGGCGAGACATTGACCGCGATGCATATCGCCTTGAGGCCGGCGACATGCCAGCGACGATGAGTCTCGACGGCTTCGTTGAGCGCCCAGCGGCCGACGTCATGCATCAATCCGGTTTCCTCGAGGATTGGAATGATTCGGTTTGGGCTGACCAATCCGGTCACGGGATCATTCCACCGCAGCAACGCTTCCGCGCCGGTGACTTCCCCGCTGACGAGATTCATCTTCGGCTGGTAGAAAAGCTCAAACTCCTTGCGTTCCAGCGCCAGCCTGAGTTGATTCTCCAGCGTGAGCCGGCCCGCGACCGCCTCGGTCATATCTTGCGAGTAACACAGATACTTGTTCCCGCTGAGCTTCGCTTTCTTGAGTGCCGACTCTGCATTTCTAAACAATGTGTCGGCATCGGCGCCGTTATCCGGACACACGGCCACGCCGATCTTGACGGAGATTCGAAACACCGCATCGTTGAGCTGAAACGGATGCGACAAAAATGCCAACATGGTTTTCTTGAGCAAGCGCATCACATCGCGAACATTCTTGAAGCCCGGCACCACGATGCCAAAATGGTCCGCGTCCACACGCGCCAACAGATTCGCATCGCCCACGACCCGGGTTAGCCACGCTGCAACCTGCTTGAGGAGCAAATCGCCGGCCGGCCGGCCGAGGCTGTCATTGATATTCTTGAAGCGCTCCAAGTCGACCAAAAACAGGGCCAACTTGCGCCGGCTGCTCGCGGCGCCACGGATATATTGCGCCGTGCGCTCGAGAAACAGCGCTCTGTTCGCCAGTCCGGTGAGAACATCGTAGTAGGCCAGGTAATCCAGACGCTCCTGTTTCTCGATGTGATCGATCGCGAAAGCAATATCCCCGGTGAGTTCGCTCAACAGCCTCATTTCGCCGCTGTGAAAGAACTCGATCTCGTAGGCGTACAAGGCGACCACGCCGACCACGGTGCCGCTGATGATCAGCGGAAGAACCGCCATCGAGCGGATGCCAGCAGCAAGGTGCTCCTGGCGATATAAGACATCGGCGCTGGTTTCCAAATCGTTGGCAACGAATGGCTTGGCCTCACGCACCGCCCGGGCCGTCATGGTATTGCCCAGGACGGAACCCTCCGTCAGCGTAAACTTGTCGCGAATCGCCGCCAGGAATTCCTTTCTCACGCCCACCGAAGCCGCCGGAAGTATTTTTTGCCTGGTCGGATCGACCAAGCCGATCCAGATCATCTTGAAGCCGCCTTCGTCGGTCGCAATGCGGCACGCCTCGCTGAACAGTTCGTCGCGGTCATGCACGCGCACGATGAGTGCGTTGATGCCGCTCAACATGGCGTGCACCCGATTGAGCTGAACGATTCGTTTCTCGGTCTCTTTTCGATCCGTCACGTCACGCATGATCGAGACAATCGTCCAGCTGTCGCCTGAGGGATGAGCGTGCCGCCGGAGCTCGAAGCAAACACTCGAGCCATCGCCGCGGCGTCGCACCACGTCCACCGGTCTGGCATCAACGCCGCTGTGGATCAGGCGATCGTACGCTTCCGCGAGTTCCTGCTCCGAGACACCCTGGACTTGCGCGGGCGAGGAGGCGAGCAAGCCGGCACGTGTCTGGGCCTGAATACGACACGCTGCCTCGTTGACGTGAATGTAGCGCATGCTCGAGCGATCGACGAGAAACAGCGCATCGGCGGTCGCATCCATGGCCGCGGCAAAGCGGCGCAGCGCGGCTTCGCTGCGTTTTTGATCCGTGATGTCCACGTGCATGATGACGGCGCCCCGCGGGAGGTCGGTAGCCAACGGCGTGGCCGTCAATAGGAACCAGTGGCGCCCGGTTGGCAGGTCGCTTGGATATTGCATGGAAAAGCTCGTCAGCTTGCCGGACAGCACGGATCGAATACCCGTGGCTGCGCGCCGCGCCTCGATGGAATCCGGGCCGCGCGCCGTGTCGCATTTCTCAAGATAATTAACCCCGACGCCGTAAGCAGGACCCCGCAGCGCGTTGCCCGCAATCTCTCGTTCCCACATCTCGTTTACCGACAGCACGCGGCCGGCCGCGTCGAGCACCGCAATGTAGGCCGGCAGCGCATTGAGGATTGCCGCCTGTTTGGCCGCCTCGGCCGAGCGCAATTGATCTTGTGCGTGCTGCAGCAAAAAAGAGCGGCCTTCGCGATCCGAGACGGTGTCGACTTCGCCGGACGTCAGTTCCTCCAGGCGTAGGTCCGCCGCGCGCAGCGCCTTGATTACGACCGAAATTTCATCACTGTCCGGGTCCCCCGGGGGCGGCGATTTGAGACTCATAAAACGCTGGTGGCGAGCCCCAAGGTCTGCATGACGCGCTGGGTATCCACGAGCGTGCCGACTATTCTTCTGATTGGCAGCGGCGCCAACCTCAAAAGCGTCGGCGTCATGCGAATTCCCTCCAATATGGCGCGTTGCGGTTCTTTGAACACATCCACGATCTCGATCTCGTGGCGGCCGGGTAAGTGCGTCTTGCACAGCGCCTGCAGATTGGCCGTGGCCTGAGCGGAGTTCATGGTGTCGTCGGCGACGTACAAACGAAACTTGTAAGAACGTCGCGTCATGCGGTGCTCACTTGTGCTTCGGCGCGTCGCCGCCCCGCAACTCGCGCATGCGCACGCTCCCACGCAAAATCACCGCCTTACGGCTGGCCGTGGTGCGCGCCAGCAGGGTCTTTTCCAATTGCTTGGCGAGCAGTTCCGTTTGCACGGCCTTCAGCCGCACCTCGAGTTCGGCCTGCTCTGCATCGAGGGCGACGAGTTTGAGTTTTCCGGCGACCTCGGCCACCTCGTCCTCGACACGCTCGGCGCTTTCCTTCTGCCAACGCATGGTCCCCATCAAAACCTCGCCGCCCGCGGTGAAGATGTCGGCCAGGGTTACGCCCGAATTGCTGAGGATCAACTCGCGCACCTGATTCGAATGCGCGGTGCCTCGCGACTTGATGATGGACATGCCGCGGTTGCGCTCGCCCGCCTGCACCACGTAGCTAAGATGAATCCACGTGTCCGCCAAGGTCGATATATGAAGGGTCGAATCGGTTACCGACTGCTCGGCAATTTCATTGAGCAGGCTGGTACAGACCAACGTGATGCGATCGGCCTTCGACCAATCGATCAGCCGTTGGCCGACGCCATGAGCCGCCAATTCGCCGCCGGAATTCGACAGCGCGGAGACCGGATCGATGACCAGGCAGCGCGCTTTGTGTGCAGCCGCAATCGCCTTGATCCGAACCAAACTCATCTCGGCGCTGCCGACGATGGTACGCGCCGACACCATTCGCAGCAGACCGCTTTTCATGTACCGATTCAGCCGAATTCCCACGGAAGCCAAATTGCGAATGACTTCAGTGCCGTCCGAATCAAAACTCACGAATAGGGTGCGTTCCCCTCTGCGGCACGCGGCCTCGGCGAATGCACCGCTCAGGGTGGTCTTTGCCGTACCAGGGAAACCCGTAATCAGAACGCAGGCTGCGCGGTAGTAGCCGCCCCCCAACATCGTGTCGAGTCGTTTGATACCGCTCGTCACGCGTTGGTTCGTCACTTTCGCATCGTCGCGGCCCAAAGTCCGCACGATGGCCACGTCAAAGCCGCCGTCTCCGATCACGAACGGGGATTCGTTTTCATCGAAACTCGAGCCGCGATATTTCTGCACCCGCATATTCCGCTGCGATACACCCCCAACGACGCTGTGATTGAGAATCACCGAGCAATCCACCATGAATTGCATGAAGCCGTATGGCTGTTGAGTGATGGAAGTCGGCTCGTCCGCCCTGGCTTTCACGGTAACAATACAGGTCAACCCGCGGGCCACGAGCCATTCATGCAGCCGGTAAATTTCTCTTCTTCTCGCGGAGAGATCCGGAAGGAACGCCAAAAAGATATCCAGCGCGTCGAACACGATGCGGCGGGCTTTCATCTGTGCGGTTTGCAGCCCGAGGCCGGCCAACAATCCGCAGAGGTCAAAGTCTCCGGTCTGCACCAGATCGTATCTCGGTTGCGCGTCGACAATGAGCAGTTTCTTTTTCTGCAGCTGGCCGAGTTTCCAGTTGAAACTCTCCGCATTGGCCAGGATGCGTTGCGAAGTCTCCTCGAACGCGACAAAAATTCCCGGTTCGCCATAGAGGCGCGCACCATTGATCAGGTATTGAAGCGCGAAAACCGTCTTCCCCGATCCGGGACCGCCGAGAAACAGCGTTGTGCGCCCTCGCGGCAGCCCGCCGCCGGTAATTTCATCGAAGCCGATGATGCCGCTCGGAGCCTTCCGCAGCGCGGGCGATGACAAGTGATCGAGCTTCATCCTGTCCTTTCCCTAGGAATGTTTGGCGAGAGTCCTTGGCCGACACAGAAGGGGAATTGGAGAGGATTCCGCGGGTTGCGGAAGAGTAGGCTTCTCGATGGTAGTCGTATGTGCGCTGGCCAACATAGGCAGGATCGGGGAGAAGGACCCGGCAAGCGACAAACGGGGACGCACGGCTAAACTTGCAACACACGGAGGTGTCCCGAAGGGCGACTTGCGGTTGCTCACCGGCGCAGACCTGCTGAGGGAATACAGGTCTTCCCCTACAACCACTCGCTCCTTCTGCAACCAGTGCGGATCTCAGCTTTTCTGGCAAAACGACGCTAAAGACTGGGTGGCCATGAGTTGTAGGTCCCCGCCACAATCCGCCCGAATTCCGCCACTGGACTACCCGATTGAGCTTTCACACTCCGTGTAGGCAATCAGGAGGGTGGCGGCATGGGTCCTGGGAATCTCGAGATCTGGTTGAATCATTTCGAACATCACGCCCTGCATCCGCGCTGTGTTCCGGACGGTCCGGATGGTCTTTCCGATGTTCTCGAGGCCGATGAACGGGAGCTCATTGCAAGCTCCATTGCCACGTTCCAACTCGGCGAACAGTCCGAGGGGCGGACGCTGCTGCGAGCGGCAGAGCGTTTCGCAGCGGGACAGGCGCCTCACTTGCCAAGGATAATTGAATTGCTCATCCGAGAGGAGCAGCGCCACGCATCGCTCTTGCGGGCTTTCATGCAGGAACACCGGATGCCGCTGAAGAGCACCGACTGGACGGATCGGATTTTTCGTTTCACACGGCGACTTGCCGGACTGCGGCTCTATTTATCCGTGCTTGTCTGTGCCGAGCTGATTGGCAACGTCTACTATCGCGCGCTCGAATCGGTCACGCATTGCGAGCGCTTGCAAGTTCTCTGCCGAACCATCGTCTCCGACGAACTCGCGCATGTTGGATTCGAGTCTCAGTTGTTATTCACGCTTCGCGCCGGGCGTGCTTTGCGGGCATTCACCGGCGCTGCTCATCGAATTTTCTTCGCAAGCGCCGCGGTGGTCGTGTGGTTGACGCACCGTACTGTCTTGAGCAGAGCTGGGCACAGCGGGGGGAGTTTCCTACGCGCGTGCCTGGCTCAGTACGCATTCTACTTGGGGCCTACTGGTGCGCAGGCGAGTTCACAAGAGTTCGCGAGCACATGAAAGCGGCTCTAAGCTCCCCTAGCGACGCTCCCCTAGCGGCGGGTCGGACTCTCCGAGCGCATCCATTCACCGATTTCTGCATCGGACAGCAGCGCCTGCCCCTCAGCGCAGGATCCGCAAGGGGCAATGAACTGGCGGGTTTGCAAAACGTGAC
>Ga0210406_10000819_pt1 | contig 40480 bp, 29 predicted proteins | sample IncBWC30MmetaG_FD_155454 | JGI IMG/M metagenome (GOLD analysis project Ga0210406, IMG submission 155454) | Forest soil microbial communities from Barre Woods Harvard Forest LTER site, Petersham, Massachusetts, United States - Inc-BW-C-30-M | ecosystem: Environmental > Terrestrial > Soil >... | reverse complement strand
ATGCTGCCTACACCCGATACCGGGGACTGGCCATCAACCCGCCGGATCTCGCCGATGCCTACGCCGCTTTTGATCAAGGCCGGCTGGAAACGACGGAAGCGTTGGTGCGGCGGCGCTTGCAGGAGGGTACCAACGTCGTCGCCGCCTTCACGCTGTTGGCCGCCATTGCGTTGCGTCGGGGTGATGATTTGGCGGAAGAGGCCGCTTTGAGCGACGCGCTATTGCAGGCACCCTGCGACTGCACGGCGCGCGAACAGTTGGTTCGGCTGATGATTCGGCAGGGCCGCACTGAGGAGGCATTGCCGCTGCTCCAGCGGTTACTGGCGGCCGATTCCGGCAACAGTGCCTACCTGGCTCTCAACGTGCTGGCGCTGCAACTTGCCGAACGCCACACTGAGGGTCTCTCCATCATCACTCGATTGATCGCCGATCACCCTGACGATGCAGATTTTTGGTTGCTGGCGGGCAATCAGCAGCGCTACATCGGCCACTCGCGCCAGGCCATCGATTCCTACCGGCGCGCCATCGAGCTTCGCCCGGGGCACGGCATGGCGTATTGGGCGTTGTCGAACTTCGAAACCTACCGCTTCGGGGCCGACGAAATCGAAGCCATGCAGCGACAGCTCGCGCTCGTTCCTGCGGCAGGTCCGGATAGGACCGGACTGGAATTCTCCCTGGGCAGGGCACTCGAAGATCGCGCCGAATTTCCGGCATCGTTCGAACACTTCAGGCGGGGGAATACTCTCGCCCGCGCTTCCTTCCAATACGACCCGAACGCCACCACGGCCTTCGTGAAGCGGTTCAAGAACACATTTACCAGACGCTTCTTTTCCGAGCGCGCCGACTGGGGACAATCTGCGCGCGATCCGATTTTCATCGTAGGCCTGCCGCGCTCCGGCTCGACGCTGCTCGAACAGATTCTGGCCAGCCACCCAGAGGTAGAAGGCACGCGCGAGCTCGCCTATGTGCCCACCATCGCGAGGGAACTGGCGGGGCCGCCTGAAACGGCAGCGCGATATCCGGAGAATCTGGCGTCGCTGGACAAAAGAACAGCCGAAGCGTTGGCGGCGCGCTACCTCGCCAGTGCCCAAAAACACCGGCCTCTCGGTAACGCGCGCTTCGTCGACAAGATGCACGGCAACTTCGCCAGCCTCGGCCTCATCCATCTGATGTTTCCGAATGCGGCCATCATCGATTCGCGGCGCCACCCCATGGCATGCGGTTTTGCCTGCTACAAGCAGCTGTTCAATCCCGGCATGAACTTCGCCTATGACTTGAACGAACTGGGGCGCTATTACCGCGACTACGTGGACCTCATGGATCACATGGATCAGGCGCTGCCGGGCCGCGTGTATCGTCTGCATTACGAACGGCTGGTCACCGACACCGAAAATGAAGTGCGCCGGCTGCTGGACTACTGCCGTTTGCCGTTCGAGCCTGCGTGCCTGCGCTTCTATGAAAATCGGCGCGTCGCGCAGACCATCAGCTCGGAGCAGGTTCGCCGACCGATTTATACCGCAGGGCTGGAACAGTGGCGCCATTTCGAGCCCTGGCTCGATCCATTGAAGGCCGCGCTGCAGGAGTTGGTCGACAACTACCCGCGCTTGCAATAACCCTAAGGCCCTAAAAAAAGCGGCGGGCTTTAGGCCCGCCGCAATTTATCTACAAGAGACTTTATACTTCGATCAGAACTTCACCTGCACATGGGCATAGAGGTAACGGCCCAACGTGTCATACGTGCCAACCCAGGTGTTGTCATTGCATGAAGAGTTGGGGCATTCCGTGTAGCTGCCGCTGGGGATGATCGGCGGAGCCTTGCCGGTCAAGTTGTTCACTCCGACCCGAAGGTCGATTCCCGTGGCCGCGATCGGCGCCGACAGAGACAGATCAAGATAAGAGTATCCACCGATGTGCGCGGTCGGCAGGAAGTAAGTCGCTGACAGCTGCGGATCTTGGCTCGAATGGTCGGTCTGAGTCGGGCCGATGTAGCGCCAGCGCACCGACAGGTCCAGACCCGCCCACGGCGCCTGCCAATCGGTATTCAGCACATGTCTCCAGTGGGGTGTGGGCGCGCCGCAAGTAGTGCCCCAGTAGCCCGCGCAGTTGTACGCTGCGCCGCCGGCGATCGGCGCCGTAAAGAAGTTGAGCACCCGCGTGCCCAACAACTGGAATCCCAACTTGCCGTACCCGGTGTCGAACGAGTAGTGCGACGCCAGGTCGATGCCCTTGGTGCTGATGGTCCCGATGTTCTGCTCGGTCGCCGTCACGAAGTTGGTCGTATTGAACCAGAGGGAACCAGTACCTGCACCGCGATGGATCAAGTCGCAACCAATATTGTTCTGGCCGCAGTTATTGACGATGGTATTCGAGCTCAACGACTCAATCGTGTTCCGGATGCGGATGTAGTAGAAATCCAGTGATCCGACCAGGTTGGACACGAACGTGGGTTGGAAAACGAAGCCGTAGGTAAAGGTATCGGCAATTTCCGGCTTCAAATCAATGTTGCCGCCCACCGACGTATTGATTTGCGCGGCAGGGTTCGTGGTGATATTGCCCCACTCCGCTGCCGTCACACCCGTTCGCGCGCAATACGCAAAATCATGCCCTTGGATGGTACCGGTGGTACCGCCCGTGCCGCCGACCACGGGTCCCCAGCAGGGATCCGCCGTACCGCCTGCGCCGATGACTGCCGGAGAAAACAAATCGCCTACGCTCGGCGCGCGCACCGCGCGGTTGTAGCCGCCGCGAATCTTCACGTCTTTGATCGGCGCGTACTCGACGCCGAATTTATACGTGTTGGTATTGAAGCCCGACGTGTACTTGGAGTAGCGGTAGCCGGCATCGAACGACAGGTCGTACGCCGCCGGAATATCGTTCAAAACCGGCAGGCGCGCCTCGGTGAAGATTTCCGAAACGTGGAATCCGCCGTTGATGGCCGACTGTGCGCCATTACCGCCGGAGTTCAAGCCATTCGCAAAGATATAGTCCGGATCCAAGACGTAGTTTTCCGACCGATACTCGGCGCCCAGGTTGACGCTGGGACCCGTGGCGGCGGTGGGCAGCTTCATGCCCATCTTTTCCAGATCCGCCGTGACCGAACCATCGACGATGAACTCCTTGACGGTCACCGAGTAAGTCGCCGGAACGTTGATGTAAGCGATCGCCGCCGGCGTCACGCCGCCCTTCTGAAAGATGTTCCAGGGCACGCAAGTTGGCGCCGTGCCGTTCAATGCCGCCACGCAGGCCGGCTGTCCGGTCGCAGGATCAGTGACCACGTTCAGCGCGTTGGTCCCACTGGTGGCGTTGATATAATCAGCCTGGGAATCATGCATCGTATTGAGGCCGACCTGGCCGTACAGGTCGTAAGACAGGCCTTCGATCCACTTTCCCTTGACGCCCAAGGTCTCGCGGAAGGAATTGGACAGATAGTTGTCCTCGCGTGGACCGTTTTCCACCGCGCGCCGGCCGACATACAAGTTGATGTTGTTGGTGCCGGCGTTTTGCGGAAAAGCCAATTGGTTCGCGGCAACCACGTTCGGAGCGCACAGGATTCCGACTTCCTGCGCAGTCAGCAAGGGATTCGCGCAACTGATGGTGGCGGCGGTGTAGGTGAACAATCCGCTGGGACCGTAGTTGGCCTCGGAGCTATTGCGCGCGTACATGAAATCTGAATACACGGTGGTCTTGTCGTTGATGTCGTAGTTCAAGAACGAGCCGGCCGTGTAGCGTTCCGCCGCACGCTGCAGGAAGCTCAAGCCGCCGTAGTTGTAGCTGTCGGTTGCGCTGTTGTAGGGTCTGAAAGCGCCCGTGACCGGATCGACGGCGTAAGCCTTGGCGGGGGTTTGGGGTATGAGCGGACTCGTGGGAGTGGCTTTCCCGTAGACCGCGAAGCGCCCCGTGGCCGGCGTTCCCGAGCCGCCGCAATGCAAGCCGCCGGGACCCGGCAGTGTGCTCGGTGTGTTCAAGCTGCAACCCGCGTAATCGTATTGGTATCCCACCGCCGGTGAGGTTTTCAGATACGTGGCGTAAACCGTGGCGTTGCCCTTGCCGTCCGCGAAATTCGAACCCGCGAGGAAGGAGACGTCCTTGTTAAAGCCGGCATCGACCACACTGCCGGGAGCCGGATCGTGTGCCGCCACCAGGTTGGCAATCAAATCCGAATGGTTGTTGTCATATCGGCCGAATCCGTAGTTCGCATCGACCCGGACACCTTCGAAGTGGGTGTTCAACACGAAGTTGACCACGCCCGCGACGGCGTCAGCGCCGTACACGGCCGATGCACCGCCCGTCAACACATCGACGCGCTCGATCAATTCAGCCGGGACTTGGTTGATGTCCGGGCTGCTGGCGGTGTTATTACCGGCCGCGCTCAATCCGGCGCCCGGGGCCAATCGAGTGCCGTTGACCAGCACCAGCGTTCGCTGCGAGCCCAAGCCGCGCAAGCTCACCGTGGCGGTGCCGTTTGAACTGATCGAGGTTCCACCGCTTTGTTCAGCGACGACCGATGGCAGGTTGTTCAACAAATCTTCGGTGCGCACAAGGCCCGACTTCGCAATGTCGAGCGAGTCCAGGCTGGTGATTGGACTGATCGATACATCGTTCGGTGAAATCGCGAGGCGCGATCCCGTAACGACAACTTCTTGTAACGCCGTATCGTTCGCGACGGCCGGCGCGGTTTGCGCGTACGCCGGCCCAACGGCCGATGCAGCGGCGGCGGCAAGCACGGCACGCACCGCGTACTGCAGTTTTGTATTCCCCATTATTTTCTCCCATGAGTTTGAAAACGACCCCAAGGTCTGCAAACACCGTGCCGCGCAAATTCATCCCAGCGCAGCCAGTGCGGTTTGTGAGTGGATTACAACACGCCACCAGATGGTTGCCAAGCCGCCAGGCGGTGCCAAGAACAGTTAATTGCTCAACATTTCTTTGAGGTAACGGACGCAAAGGCGCGGGTGAAACTCGCACGGCATCGGCTGCCTCATTTTGACCCGTCGCCGAAACGCTCATGCCCGAAACGAGGGCATGTTGTCCGGTCGGCGAAGGAGCGCGAGTCTCGTGAGCGCAATATTCGGCAACTTCATGTTCCATAAGCCAAAGTAGTTCGCCGCGCGCCACCAACAGGTAGCCGAAATTCAAAGGCCCGATTGTTGCAGTGATGGTTTTTTTCTACGTCTCGGTGGTATATCAAGATCTGACCGCGCGAGCGCATAGCCCGGCCTCAAGATCACGCGGTAAATCCTTCCGCGGGACGCACCGTCGACTTTGCAAACCTCCACAAAGACCTGTCGGCCACAGAACGCGAGTCAATGGCGTCCGAATGGGTCCCGCCACCTGTAGCTTGAATAAGACAGCGTCTCTGCGCTTGGGCGCCTGCGGGCGCGAGACCCGCTACTTTGCCGACTTCGATTTCGGCTTTGCTTCCGTTTGGGGACGCTCAGCATGACTGGCATGGGCAGCCTTCTCCGCTGCCGTGGTTTTCTGTCTCGCCACCAGTTCCTTATCCATGGCGGCATGCTCTCTCATCGCAGGTCCCTCGCTTTTCGGATGATTATTTCTCATGGGCACACTCCTGGTTGGGACCGTGCAGCCTAATGGGGTTTCTGTCGAGTTGCTGTAGGCGATTCGGCCAATGTGACCACGAAACAGCCGCGACCATCGTCCAGCGGCCGGCAATGGGCGTCTCCACCATGGCGCCGCGCAATCTGTCGCACCAGAGACAGGCCCAGTCCATTTCCGGTGCTGTTGCTGCTGTCGCGGCGCCGATAAAAAGGAGTGAATACCTGTTCGAATTCCGCGGGCGCCGGACCCGGGCCGCTGTCCCATACCTTCAGAACGATCGTGGCGCCTTCGCGCTCAAGTCGAACGTGCGTGGGCGGCACGCCATGGCGCTTGGCATTTTCCAGCAAGTTTCGCAGTAACCGCCGCAGCAAGCGCGCATCGCCACGCAGTGCGATCGGCGTGCCTTCCAGATCAACGTCGTCATAGCGCGAGCATTCCTCGGCAGCCAGCGCCAGCAGATCGATCTCCTCGCTGATCTGCGGCTGCTCAGTGGCATTGAGTCTGCTCGCCAGCAGTATCTCATCCACCAGTCCGTCCAACTCCGCAATGTCCTTCTCCAGGCCCGCTTTGCTTTTGGGGTCGGCGGCGCTCTTTAACATTTCCACCGCGAGCCGGATTCGCGTCAAGGGCGTGCGCAACTCATGCGATGCGTTGGCGAGAAGGGATTGATGCGCGCGGATCAGCTGCTCGATTTGACTTGCCGCACGGTTGAAACTCCCCGCGAGGCGAGCCACTTCATCGTTGCCCTCCACAGCGACACGTGCCGCAAGATCGCCTGCACCAAGCGACTCTACCCCGCGTTGCAGGCGTTCAAGACGCCGGGTCAGTTGCCGAACCAGGGGAAAGGCGGCGACACCGATGGCCAGGGCCACGAGCAATAACAGGCTATGAAAAATCAGTCGCGCGTTGCCCGCGCCCATCGGCACGCTGGCGACGAGCAATCGTCCGTCTCCCAGGTGAACCCCTGAAACAGTACCGTCTTGCCAGTGCGTCATCGCGAGCAGGTGATGGCGCAGCGCTCTGGGCGGTGGTAATGGCTGCCCAATGGCCGCAATCACCGTTCCATCCATCGCGAATAAGGTCACGTCTCCATGGAGCCCCGACGCGAGGCGCCGCAGGGCCGCTTGCTGTTCGGCGGGCGGAGAGTTGGCCGGTGGGAGGGCGTTTTGCACCACCCTTCCCAGGGTGATGCCGACCTCCTCCATGGGTCCACCGGCGAGATGCCATAGCACCGCGGCAGCCGCACCGAGAAGGGCGAGACTCGCCAGCAGCGTCAGATAGAAGCGCAGGTAGAGACGCAGCATCAGTCCTGCGCCTTGGCGAATACGTAGCCGGCCGTGCGCACGGTAATGACCCGCCGCGGCTTCTTCGGATTGTCCTCGATGCAGGCGCGGATGCGCGAGACGTGCACGTCAATGGAGCGATCGAAGGACTCGAAACCCTCGCCCTTCAACAGATCCATGAGGGTCTCACGCGACATGACTCGACCGGCATTCCTGGCGAGGGCAACGAGTAGATCGAACTGGTAGCCCGTGAGTTCGCAGGCCCTGCCATCCAGTCGGACGGCTCTCGCGGCGGTGTCGAGTTCCAAGCGGCCGAAGTGCAGCGCCTTCTCGCTGGCCGCACCACGCACGCGCCGACGCACAATGGCGCGCAAGCGTGCAAGCAGTTCGCGCGGCTCAAAGGGTTTCGGCAGATAGTCATCGGCCCCCAGTTCCAAGCCGACGATCCGGTCGATGGCATCGCCCCGAGCGGTCAACATCAGCACGGGGGTGTCGCACTGGGCACGCAGCCGCCGGCACACCTCCAGTCCATCCATGTCGGGCAACATCAAATCAAGGACGACCGCGTCGTAGTCCGCCTCGTTCAATCGTTCAAGGGCAGTGGCGCCCAGTGAAGCCACCGTCACGCCAAAACCCGCCTGACCGAGATACTCCAGGAGCATCTCGGCCAGCCGGGGATCATCTTCGACCAATAAAATGCGCTCGACCATTCAATGGCGACTCTAGAGATAGCGAGCCGCCAAAGCCAGCCGTCTTAAGAGCCGGCCTTGCCGTGCATTTGCTTCAGGTGGGCGGCGAATGCGTCGCGTTGCGCCGGCGTCAGCAGATCGCTGACATCGGCCATGAGCTGCACCAGACGCTTGGAGGCCTGATCGGCCAGCTGCAGGTGCGTCACGCGCGCCGCCTCCAGCGCGGTGCGGTCGACGGGGCTCTGCGTCAGGCCTTGGACAGCCTGCGTATGCGCAGCTTGCAGCTGGGCATGCAGCGGCTGTAGATCACTCACCGCCTGTTTTACCAGTGGGGTGATTTGCGCCTTCTGTGCATCGGTGGCGTCGATTTCCACATACAAGTGCTTGAGCATTTGGTCGACGTGAGCAGAGACGTCCGCCGCGCTGTGGCCGCTCATCATGGCGCCGTGATGCCAGCCGCATGCGCCAGTTCCGTTGGCCAGCGCGGCCACGCCGCCGACCAGGGTGGCGGCGGCGACAATGATGGCGACACTCAGGCGGCTGAAGAGCGGGCGGCCTGGCGGCGATGGGCCTTTAGATTCCGGGGAAGTATTCATGGTGAATTACCTTACGGTGAAGAACACGCTGAACAGTCTGCGCGCCGACTGTTAGCGGTTTTTGAGGGCCGCGTAAAGATTTGTAAAGTGCGGCCCGAATTGGGCTATTCCAACGACGGATCCAATCCGGCCGGCTAGGGGACAGCCGCTCGGGTAACGAATTGCGCCAAGGCCATTCGACCGTCGCTCCATATCTCAAATGGCGTAGCTGATGCCTCTTGCGGCAGTCGCACGGTGAGTTCATGGCTGTCGGCGATAAAACGCAACGTCGCCGCGTCGATTCGGTACGCGTGCGCCACCGCATGCGCGTGTTTCGGCGCATGCAACTCCGGCCGTGCCACGCTCATCGGCATCTCTTCCACGGCGGTCAAATTGATTACCCGGCCGTCGCTCTGGATCTGAAGTTGACCTGCGCGCGGGTCGGCCGGCGCAGACATGCGGCGGTCCACGGTCGACCAGCGGTAAGCCAGCAAATATTCACTGTACTCACCGGAGTGATCGACTTCCACCGCAACCAGCGTCACATAGTCGCGCGCATGTGCGGCGACGTCGGTTCGGTCTCGCGCAAAGACCATTGGCACACGGACTATCGACAGCGTATTGCCGGTACGCTCATCGTATATTTCAAGCGATTCGGCGGACTGAATATGAGTACAGCCTGAAAGCGCCATCAATACCAGGGCAAACGCGGTGCGGATGTACATATGCCCTAGAAGCGCAAACGGTACGCCGCAGAAACATAGAAGGAGCGCTGATCCAGCGTGCCCGACTGCAACTGACCGCTGAGCTGCTGTTGCTGCAACGTTTGTTGCTGTTGCAACTGGTAGCCCGCGATGATTTCGAATACTGATCTCCTGCCGGTCCAATCTCCGCGCACCTCCGGCAAATAAAGCGTCTGCCTGCCGCCAAGCGACGTGTTGTTCAATTTCTCGACGCTGAAACGAGGCCCAAGGCGCCACGCCCCGGGGAGCGCGAAGCGCGCGTCCCATGACAGTGTGGTGCTGCGCGAACTGGGCGAATCGTCGAAACGCGCGCCGAAGATGTGCAAGTCGCTCGATTGCAGCAGGCTCGATCCTGCCATCTGCACCGATGCGTTCTTGTCCAGTCCGGTCGATGACGTGGCGGCGACTCCGCCGGAGGCCGGTGTACCCGTAAGCTTAAGCGCCGCGAGGTCCAGCATGAACTGCCAGCGCTCGCCGAATGAGCGACTGGCCGAAATCACCGCTGTCTCGCTGGTCGCCGTTCGGTCCAGCGCCAGCTGCCTGATTTGCGACGGAGTGAATTCAGTCCTCAGTGTCGTCAGATCCGGCGCGCTTTGGCCGATCAGCGCATTGCTGAGTTCCAGCAGCGGACTGCGGCGATAGTCGGCATCGAACCCGAGAATCCAGGCCTGCGTTACCTTGAGGTTGCCTATCAGCGTGGCGGAGTTGAGTTGCTGAAATGCAATATCGTAGTCGGCCAGCGCCACTGCGGTGAGGCCAGGTACGGTGTAGCGTGACTGCAGCCCGACAGAGCGCCGTTCTGTCGCACCCGCGGCGGTTTCATCGAACAGATAGACATCAAACACCAAGGCCCGATTGATTGGGCCGTACTCAGCGGTCACGGTGGCAAATCTCTGCTGCGTCGAGAAAGGCGAATAGCTTGTATAGGCGGGCAATCCGGCGGCGGCGCTCATCGAGAATCTCGTGCTGGCTTGATAGCCGACGAAGAGCCCGTCAAACAGGCCGATGACACCCTGGCTGGCGAGGGACTGACGACCGACGCGACCGGTCAGACCCAGCGCGCGATCGGTCAGCTCAGCGTAGGCCGCGGTCGTGCGGTCTTGGCTGCCGCCAAAAGTGGTCACGAGGTTTTGAGTGTAGCCGGCGTCGACGCGGGCGGTAAAGTCGAACCGCTCACCGTGGTCGCGAAGCAGCAGGTCGCCGTATACAAGAGCGGCATTGACCGAGGTCGCACTCGTCGTTGTTGCCCCCGACACGGTCTGCTCCTTGCCATATTGATAGGTCAGCGCCGCACTGCCAACCATGGTCCAGCGGCTGCCGGCAGCCGCAGCCAAATCACCCGTTGATTTCGGCGCGAGCGACGCCGCTGCCAGTGTCTGCAATCGGGCGCGCACGCGTGCCGCGCCCGCCCCTTCCGGGTAGCGATGCAAATACTCCTGGTATTCCGCCTTGGCCTGCGCCAACTGGCCGGCCCGTTCTCGAACCAGACCCATCAATTCCTGTGCCTCGGCACGCGCCGGAAATTCAGGTTGGCGCAGCAAGCGGCCCAGCAGATCGACCGCCTCAGGATACTGGTGCTTTTCCAGCGCGGTGCGCGCATCACGCAAAATTTGGCGGCGCTCGGCGTCCGGCAGTGGCGGATCCGTAGGTCCGCTCGCCGCTTCAGGCACGCCGGCGCGATCTACCATCGCAAGATCGGTCTGCTCATCGTTGATGGCAAGCCATGCGCGCGGGTAGCGGGTCTGTGCGATTTGCAGTACACGCTCGGCCTCCGCGCGCGTCTTGAACGGTCCAACGCGCAACCGGTACCAGTGCTCATCCCCGATGTCGGTCTCCGATATGTACGCCTGCGTCTGCAAGCCGGCCGCTGCGGTCTCGACCGCTCCGCGCTCGATCTTGTCCCGCGAGGAGTCAAGGTTGACGGCGTAGCTTTGCGCCGCCTCATCCGTCCCGACATAGACCGCCGCCTTGCGGTGGCCGGTGCCGATCAGCCGTACGCGCAAGCCGAGCCCCCCGGTGGTGGGCGCCATCACGAAGTCCAGTTCCCGCGCCCAGGTCAGCTCGAGATCAACTTCACCCGGCATGATCGATTGCACCCGCGCTCCGGTAACTAGCTGACTGGTGCCGCCGATCATCGGAAATTCCGCCGGCAGCGAATTGACCAAGGAGCCGCAATCCGCTCCGAGCCGCAAGCGAATCGTCGTGGCGCTGCCGTGATCCAGCGGCATGTTGCCGATGTAGCGCGCCGAGCAGGAAAATTGCACGGTGATGTCGACGTGATCGTCGCGCTCGTCAGAATTGATGAACTGCACCAACGGTCCGAACGCCGCTGCCGGAAGGCTTGCTGCCGACGCGTTGCCGTTGAGCGCCGCAACCGCGATAAAAATCACGCTCGCGGCGCGGCCCTTGCCGCTCACTTGCTCGAACCGGTGGTCGCGCCGTGCGGGCTTGGTATTAAAGTGCGGGGACGCGGACGGTTGCTCACGACCGTCCACGACAATGTATTGTGGCAACTGCCGCAATCGAGCGTGGTGATCGCGTGCTGGAGCTGTTTACCGGTCGCGATGCTGCCGTTGTGGCAGCTTTGGCAGGCAGCGCTCAGTCCCAGATGGCTGAATCTGGCCGCGGTCCAGGTGAGCGTGCCGTGGCAGGCACCGCAGTCCTGGTGCGTCGGCACGTGCTGCACCGGCATGCCCAGTGCCGTCACGGAATTGTGGCAAGTGACGCAACTCGTTGTGACGGCCTGGTGATCGAAGCGTGCCGGCAGCCATGCAATCGTCGTGTGACAGTTCTGGCAGGCATTGTTGCTGACGATGTGGCTTGTTGCCTTTCCCATCGCCAACACACCATTGTGGCAACTGGCGCAATTCGCGGTCACGCCGGCGTGCGATGGACGGCTACCGATCGTCCTGGCCGCTCCCGGTTGCACCGCGCTCGCGACCGTCGCTGAACTCAACGTCGTCGCTGAACTCGCCGGCGAACGGGCGACGATGCCGATCGAGCTGCGCGTCGCTGTCTGCGCCGTCACGCTCTTCTTGGCAGTGCCGCCGCCCCAGTTGTTGGGACTGTGGCAGCCGTTGCAATCCCTGCCCACATGATGGCCGTTCGGCCGTGTGGTCAGATTGGTCACACCGAAGAATTTCAAGGATGAGAGGTCGTGGCACTGGTCGCAGGTGCCGCCGGTCACCGACAGCATCAGCGTGTGCTTGGCGGCGCTCATCGTGGTGCCGCTGAAGGCGGTAAAGACGCTGCTCGCGTGGCAACTCTCGCACGGCGTGGTGCTGGTCGGTATGTGTACCGGCGACAGCACCGCACTCTTCGGCGTGAAATTGTTGTAGAAAACCGGAGGCGTCGCGGACGGTGCGCCGTGACATGTGATGCAGCCGCTGCTGATGGCGGTATGCAATACCGCGTTGGTCGCCAGCGTGGCGGTGGAATAATCCGCCGGCGCCGACTTATGGCAGACGGCGCAGGGTTGGTTACCCGGATTCGGCATATGTCCCGCCGGCAGCGCGGTCGAGTTCCAGTTCGCGGTCGTATGACACAAACTGCAGTCATTCGGTGCCACCATCTGCCCCGAGGTGTGATCGGCCGGGCGCCCCTGCAAGCCCGGGCTCGCGCCGCCCAAGTAGAAACTTCGGCCCGACTCATGGCAGGTCACGCAGCTGGTCGCGACAAAGGCGTGAGTGGCCTGGGTCATGTTCATGGGTCCGAATCCGCCTGCCGCGTAGCCACCCGCGGCGTGGCAGGACCCGCAGTCAGTGCCGGAGAGGTACGGGATGTGCGGCGGCGTCAGCACACCGTCCTTCGGTGTGAAATTGTTGTACCAGGTGAGCGCCGTCGCGCCTCCATGGCAGGTCGCGCAGCCGCCGCTGATTCCGGTATGCAAGACGGCATTGGCGGCAAGGGTCTTATAGTTGGTCGGCGCAGCGGTGTGACAAATGGCACAGGCTTGGTTGCCCGGGTTCGGCATGTGCCCCGCGGGCAGTGCCGTGGAATTCCAGTTCGCGGTCGAATGGCACAGACTGCAGTCGTTCGGCGCCACCATTTGCCCGGTGGTGTGATCGGCCGGCCGGCCCTGCAGGGCCGGATTGGCCGCGCCCATGTAAAAGTTCAGGCCTGCCTCATGGCAGCCGTTGCAGCTAGCGCCGAGTGCGGCGTGCGTGGCCTGGGTCATGTTCATGGGACCAAACCCGCCCGCTGCATACGTGCTGGAGGAGTGGCATGAACTGCAGTCGGTACCGGTGAAGGCCGGGATATGCGGCGGGGACAGCACGCCGGATTTGGGGTTGTCATTGTTGTTGTAGAAAGTCAGTGCGCTCGCGCCACCGTGACATTGAGCGCAGCCCGTGCTGATGCCGGTGTGCAACACTACATTCGCCGCCAGCGTCGCGTAGTTGCCCGGCGCACCGAGATGACACGTTGCGCAAGCTTGGTTGCCGGGATTCGGCATGTGGCCTGCCGGCAAGGCGGTGGTGAGCCAGTCGGTTGTCTCATGGCACCCCGAGCAGTCGCCGCTAACCTGCTGCGCAATGCCGCTCGCGACATGATCGGCCGGCCTGCCCTGCAAAGCCGGCGTCGATGCGCCAAGGTAGAAGGTCAAGCCGGCTTCGTGACAGGTATCGCAGGTCGTGGGTACGAACGCATGCTTCGCCGCGCTCATGTTGGTGGGTCCGAAGCCACCGGCTACGTAATTCGCGGCATGACAGGCACCGCAGTCGGTGCCGGAAAGATAGGGAATATGCGCAGGCGTCAGTACGCCGGATTTCGGATTGTCGTTGTTGTTGTAGAAACTCAGCTGCGTCGTAGCTCCATGGCACTGAGCGCAGCCGCCGCCAATTCCGGTGTGCAGGACCGCGATGCCGGCGAGCGTCGCATAGCTCGCGAGCGTGCTGCCGATCGCGATGTGGCAGACCGCGCAGGCCTGATTGCCGGGATTGGGCATATGGCCCGGCGGCATCAGATTGCTGTTCCAGTCGGCGGTCTCGTGGCAACCTGAACAGTCGCCTGAGGCCTGCTGTGCGTTGCCGCTGGTCAAGTGGTCGGCCGGCCTGCCTTGCAATGCCGGTGTCGAGGCGCCCAGATAAAAATTCAAGCCCGCCTCGTGGCAGGTGTCGCATGCCGTCGGTACGAACGCATGTTTCGCTGCGCTCATCGAAGTCGGTCCGAATCCGCCGGTCACGTAGTTCGCCGCATGACAGGCGCTGCAGTCGCTGCCCGACAGATACGGGATATGCGAGGGCGTGAGCAGCGCATCCTTGGGCGTGTAGTTGTTGAACCAAGTCAGCGGCGCAGCAGATCCGTGGCACAGACCGCAATTGCCGGCGATTCCCGTATGCAGCGCCGAAATCGTGGCCAGCGTCGCCGGCGTGTAGTCGTTCGGCGCCGAGGCATGGCATTGCACGCAGCTCAGAGCGCTTGGATTCGGCATATGGCCCGCGGGCAACGCGGTGCTGTTCCAATCCGTAGTCTCATGGCACGACGAACAGTCGCCGGTGGCCATCCGCGGGTCGTTGCTGCTCAGGTGATCCGCCGGCCGCAGTTGCAGCGGCGTGCCGCTGCCGACGTAGAAACTCTTACCGGTGTCATGGCAGGTATTGCAAGCGCTCGACACGAAGACATGCTTCGCTGCACTCATCGCCGTTGCCGGACCGAACCCGCCCGCTTGATAGGCCGCGCCGTGGCAGGCGCTGCAGTCGGAGCCCGCCAAGATCGGAATGTGCGGCGGCGTCAGCGGCGTGGCTTTGCTCGGGGACACCCCGGATATGGACATGGGTATGTAGGGCGCGGGAACCCCCGCAAAAGTCTCGCCCGCGTGACACAACAGACAGTTGCCAACCGACAGACCGGTGTGCAGTGTCGGGATGCTTGCAGCCAGCACGCTCCACGTCTCCGCGGCTGGCGTATTGCCATGGCACACGCCGCAATCAATGGAAGATGGTATCGGCGGCACGTGATTGCTGGGCTGGCTCGATACGAATCCAGTCGTGATTTTGACGGCACCGCCATGGCAGGTTTGGCAGGTGGTGACGGTCATCTGCGTATGATCGAACTGCGAGGGCGCCCAGCTTGGCAAGGCAGTGCCGATACCACTGGTATGGCAGTTCTCGCACAGGTTGCTGGTGGGCATGTGACCACCCTGTTTACCCACTGCCTTGATGCCGTTGTGACAGCTGACGCATCCGGTCTTGATGCCCGTGTGATCGAAGCTGGCGCCGAGCCACGTGGTCGTCAGATGGCAATCGCCGCATTCGAGATTGGTGGCGATGTGTCCCGTGGTCTTGCCGGCAGCCTGCACGCCGTTGTGGCAGATGATGCAAAAACCGGCGACGCTGAGCGGGATCTGCGAGTGATCGATCTGTTTGGGCGGATTCCAGCTGATCACGCTGTGGCACGACGCGCAATCTTGGGTGGTGGCCGGATGCGTCGGACCCTCGCCTTGGGCAATGGAGCCATTGTGACAACTGATGCAGCTGCCCAACACTGCGGCGTGGTCGAAGTGCATGGACGGACGGAAAGCAATCGTGTTGTGGCAGGCCGCACAGTCGTTGGTGCTTGGAATGTGCGCCGGCGTCTTCGGCGTCGCGTTGAACTGTGAGCCGGCGATATGGCACGTGGCGCAGCTGCGCGGCGTTCCTTTGAAGATCGCATTCAGATGGCAGGATTCGCAGGGCAGGTCCCGGTGAACACCATCGAGTTCAAAACCGGTTGTGAGGTGATCGAAAGGAACCGTGATCGGCGCAGCGGCGTGAGCCGCAACCCCTGGAAGCAGCAGCACGATCAAGGCGATCGCCCAACCGATGCATCCCGCTGCTGTACGACGCTGTTGCACGGCGATGCCTATTGGGTCCGCGCGCCTTTCCACGAATAGCTCGTATGACAGCGGTCGCATTGCTCGCCATACAGGCCGAGGTGGCGGTCATCCTGGCTGTGGCACGCGCCGCATTGCTGCGACATCTTTACGGTGCCCGGTGGTTCACGATGGCACCCGGCGCATTGCAACCTGGCATGAGCGCCCAACAGCGCGAAGTGCGCATCCTTCGCATGATCGAAGCTCCATAGCGGCCAGCCGTTCGCCGAATGGCAGCCGTCGCATTTCTTGCCGAGTCCGCCCTTGTGCACATCGTCTTGGCGATGACAGTCGACGCATGACGCGGCGGTCGGGCCGAACGCCAGGGTCGCGTGGCACTGCGCGCAGCTGACGACCCGGTGCAGTCCGAGCAGCGGAAAAACCGTCAGATCGTGATCAAACAACAGCCCGGTGCGCCAGGCATTCTGACCGTGGCAGGATTCGCAATCCCCCTTGAGCTTGCCGCCATGCGGATCTTCGCTGCGATGGCAGCCCGCGCAGTCCTCGGCCAGCTTCTGCGTCGTCAGCGCCGCGGTATGACAGCCATGGCATTCAATCCTGGCGTGAGCGCCGAGAAGCGCAAACCTGGTTTTTGCCTCGTGGTCATACGCCGTCGGCCGCCAGCGCTCATTGTCATGGCAGTCCTCGCACTTCGCGCCGAGGCGTGCGGCATGCGCATCGTCGGCTCGATGGCAGCCGTTGCAGTCCTTGGGAATCTTGTCCTTGTAGTTGCCGCTGCGGTGACAGGCCAGGCAATCGATTTGTGCGTGTACGCCAAGCAATCCGAAATCGGTTTCTTTGAAATGGTCGAACTTCGCGGTCTTCCAATCCTTGGTCGTATGGCATTTCGCACAGTCCGCGCCGCGCGTTCCGCGATGCTCGTCGTCGGTCGCATGACAGCCGTTGCAGCCCACAGGCGCATGCCGATATTCGCCGCCGACGTGACAGGCATCGCAGGTTACCTTGGCGTGCGCGCCGTTCAACTTGAAGTCCGTTTTGTCGTGATCGAACCGCCCGCCGGTCCAGCTCATGGCGCTGTGACACTCGCCGCACGACTGCACGAATTGTCCGTGATGCACGTCATCCGCCTTGTGGCAAGCGGCGCAGGCCGAAGATGCCTCGCGCCATTTTTCCTTCGGCTTGTGGCAGCTCTCGCAATTCAATGCAGCGTGCGCGCCCTCCAGGGGAAAATCGCTGAGATGGTGATCGAATTGAGCGCGATTCAGCAGCACGATATCGGCGTCGCGACCCTTGTGTTCCGTATGGCATGCACGACATTCACCGACCCCCGCATTGGGCATGCGGCCGTGATAGCCGTGCTGCTCGCGCAGATCGACCGCAATTTCCTTGTGGCAGTCCAGGCACAAGGACGTCTGGGTTCGGGCGTTCGAACGGTCGTGACAATTTGCGCAACCCTGTTCTTGCTTCACGTGCGCGCGCGTCAATTTGCCCGGCATCAGCAGACTCTCAACCGACGCGGCAGCACAGGAACCCGCCACCAGCAGCATCGCCGCCATCCACGCGCCTCCTATCGCCATATGACATCCGTGTCCCCGCATGGCTCTTTTCGTCAGTACACGTTGATCGCGACGACATGCACGATCCCGGCGATCAACAGCATGAAGAACAACGGGATGTGCAGGACGTGCCAAAATGAGAACAGGCGTGCGTACAATTGGTATTCGGCCACGCGTCGCCCGGCCTCCAGGCGCCGGTCAGCGTAGCGGGTTGCCGCGGAACTGATGCGTTGCGCGTGGCGCGCAATCAGCGCCGAATCCGACCGGACCGCAACAACCACTGCTCGCTTGATTTCGCGGCGCACGTGCCATCGCGCCAGCGCCATCCGCACGCCGCCTGTCATGAGGTGCGGAACCCTCGCCACGAAATTCTTGGGTGGAAGAATCAGCCGCTGCTCCACGCGATCGATTGCATCGAGGACCCCCGGAAGGAATGCAATGGAGGTGGATTGCGAGCGCAGGCGTGCGCCGACTGCCCGCAATTGTTCCAAGGAGTACTCATGCCCGTCCATGCGTGCATGCAAACGCGTATAGATGTAACGGCCGACAATTCCGCTGCCGGCAACCAACAGCATGCAAAAGAGCGCAACATTGCTGTTGGCCGCTCCGAGCTTGAAGTTGGAATGAAACAGCACCAACACGGGTCCCACGATGCCGAGCACCATGTGAATCTCGAACCAGAGCGGAATGCCTCCCATCCAGCGCAGCCAGGGGGCGCGTTTGCGGGCCGAATAGATGAGCAACAGCAACATCATCGAGCCGCCGATGATTCCCAATGCATAGCCGACTCCGCGTTGCGGCGAGATATAGCGTTCGAGGTGCGCGTGGTAGCCCCATATGAGCACCGCACCGAGAAGCACAGTCCAGATGATCGGCCATCGCAGGCGTGGCACCTTCGCGGGCGAAATGCCGGCGGCGGTTGCATTCATGTAATGATCCGGTCGATCAAGATTTTCAGCGCGACCTGATCGGCGGGATCGATGACGCCCGATAAGCCTTGCAGATCGCCGGCTGCTGGCTGCGGCTGGCCGGTCTGAGAAATGCGTGCCTCGATCCTCACGCGACCCGCACTCGACAAGTTGCGTCCCGGAAGCATTGATTGAGAATCGTCAAGCGTAAATTTCACCGGCCAGGTGCCGACGCTCGCGCGAAATACGGCCACGGGAGCACCCGGCGAATCGACGGACTTGGCCACAATGAACAACGTCGCGCCGGGCAGCGCCTTTGCGTTCAAGGCCGCGGCGAGGGACACCTCACCGCTGACCGTGATGCCGGATCGCTGAGCGGCAGAATCCTGCGGCAAATGCCGCGCGCGTGCGCCGCTTGCATCGGCCGGACGACCCTGGAATTCATAGGATTTTGCGAGCAGTTCCCAGTCGTCGGCGCTTCCGCCGCCCTTGGCGAGGCGCGCTTCCAGTGACGCAATAGCGGTGCTCATCGATCCGGCAGTGGGTGCCGATGCGGCAGGAGCGGCGCTGCTCAATGAACCATTTGAATCGGTGGTGGATACCGGCTGAGAGATCAGGTCAGGCCGTCCAAGCCACCGGTACAGGCCGACCACCAACACCAACATCACGCCTGCGCAGAGCGCCACCTGCCACGGCACTTTCGCGCGCAGCCAGGGGCCTATGACCGCGAAACAGGCAGCACCAAACAATACCCCGGTTAGAAACCAGAAAATTGCCAAGGCAATCACCCCGCAAGAATCTCATCGGCATTTGCCAAGCGGCGCTATGACTCGCCGCCTGGTGTTCGCGCTTTGTGCTCCAAAGTATAGTGATCACCTGGCGGATTATCTCCTGTGTGCGAAGAGCGACACTGTCGCAAAACTTGCAATAGGTTTACACGTGACACGAGTCACAGAATCTTGAAGTGCTGATCCTTAGCCTTGGGAAATCACCTCCGCCGCCCCGTGAGCTCGTCATTCATGGACTCATTGTCGCTCGCTCTATATGCGCTGCCGTTGCTGGCCATTCTCGCCGCCTATATGCGTCGGCGGCGAAGAATTGACCGGCATCATCGTCATGCGCACGAGGAATCCATCGCGGCCGGCATGACCGAACCGGCCTCGCTGCATCCTGCCATCGACGCGAGCCTATGCCTCGGCTGCGGCGCATGCGTGAAAGCCTGCCCCGAGGCCCCGCTTCACGATGTTCTCGGACTGGTCAACGGCAAAGCCGTACTCGTCGGTCCGTCGGATTGCATCGGGCACGGCGCTTGCAAAACCGTCTGTCCGTTCAACGCCATCACGTTGGTGTTCGGTACCGAGCGCCGCGGCCTCGATATTCCGGTCCTCAAACCAACCTTTGAATCCAATGTGCCCGGCGTGTACGTGGCCGGCGAACTCGGCGGTATGGGCCTCATTAAAAACGCCCTCACCCAAGGCCAGCAGGCACTCGAGGCGATCTCCCGGGCGGGGATCAAGCGGCCCGGCGCGCTCGACGTCCTGATCGTCGGCGCGGGTCCCGCCGGCCTCGCGGCGTCGCTCGCCGCCAAAAAGTTGGGTTTGAACTACCAGACCATTGAACAGGACTCACTCGGCGGCGCGGTATTTCAATATCCGCGCGGCAAATTGGTCATGACCGCCCCTGTGGAATTGCCGCTGGTGGGAAAAGTACATTTCCGCAATACATCGAAGGAAGAACTGCTGAAATTCTGGACGCAGGCATGCAAGGGCAACGGCCTGAAGATTCGCTACCAGGAGCGGGTGGAAAGTGTGGAGAATAAAGGCGGCACGTTTTACGTTCGCACCGGCACTCAGGAATATGCGGCCGCGACGGTGCTGCTGGCGATCGGACGTCGCGGCACGCCGCGTAAACTTGGCGTGCCCGGCGAGGATTTACCAAAGGTGGTGTACCGCCTGATTGACCCTGAGCAATATCGAGGTCGGCAGGTCATCGTGGTCGGCGGAGGCGACAGCGCGCTCGAAGCGGCAGCAAGCGTCGCCGAATTGGGCGACACATCCGTGGTTCTCTCCTATCGCGGCCATGCATTTCAGCGCGCCAAACAACGCAATCGTCAGCGCGTGGCGGCGGCAAGCGCGTCGGGTATGCTCGAGGTCATGCTCAATTCCCAGGTGCGCGAGATTCGTCAGCAGGAGGTACTCCTGCAGCAATCCGGAAAGGAGCTGAGGGTTCGCAATGACGCCGTGATTGTCAGCGCGGGCGGCATCCTGCCGAATGATTTCCTGCGCTCGATCGGCATCGAAGTTGAAACCAAGTATGGAACCGCATGAGTGGCATGGCTCGGCGCTTTCTGCGCATCACCTTGTTGAGCTGCATGTTCAGCGTTGCGGCGGCGGCAACCGCGGCGATGTCGGCAAATCCGGCAAAGCCGATGGATCCTTTGGAGCCGGCGCGCGCGGCGCTGCGCACGCTGCAATTCGGCAAGGCCCTTGACCTGCTGAGCAGCGCGAGCGGCGCAGGCAATGCGAATGCTCGATACCTGCTCGCGCTCATGTATCTAAACGGCGTGGGTCTGGCGCCCGACCCCGTTCGCGCTCGCCGGCTGCTGCAATCGGCGGCCGAACTTGGCCAGGGCGCGGCGGCATTCGTTCTGGCCGGCGAACTCGCGCGTGAGCCTGACGCCGCCGCGGGCACGGCGCAGCAGTGGTTGAAACGATCTGCCAAGCTGGGCTACGACCGCGCCGTGCAGGCTCTGCACTCGGATCGATCATTGCTCGAGCGTGAGACCGTCGGCCTGTCGGATCCGGCACTGCTCGGCGCCTGGGTGATCGACTGCGCTCGCAAGAACCGTGCGGCGGAACTTCACCGCCTCGGCGCACGGAGTATCGCTGTACGGGACGACTTTGGTCGCGGCCCGCTGGCGTACGCGGCCGAGGCCGGCAGCGCCGCCGCCGCCGCTGAATTGTTGGACCTGGGTGCCGACCCGCGTGCGCCGGACTCGGCGGGCGTAACAGCATTGATGATTGCTGCCGAACGACCCGATACAGTCACGCTCGATGTACTGCTGCGACGGGGCGCCGATCCGCTGATGAGCGACGCAGAACGGCGCACGGCACTGTTCTACGCGGCGCGATCCGATCGGCCGGAGGCGATTATGGCACTGTTGCACGCCGGTGCCGCTCTCGACGCGCGTGACCGCCGCGGCTACACGGCGCTTGACGCCGCCCTGGCGGTCGGAGCGCAAGGCGCGGCCGCGCAGCTCAAGTCATTGGGGCTGCAAGCCAATGTGGTGGCGGCAGAACACGAAAGCGGCAAGTTCGACCCCGCACACCCGGGAGAGATCTATCGCGGATGGCCCCCGCTCGCGTTGGCGGTGGCTCGCAACGACACGGCCACCGTGCAGCTGCAGCTCGACGCTGGAGGCAATGCGAACCTACGTTTGCCGCGAGGCGAGCCACTGCTGAAAGTAGCCGCCGATGCGCACGCGCTGGAGAGTCTGCGGCTGTTGCTGTCGCACGGCGCCGATGCCGGCGCCACCGGCCACGCCGGTCACAGCGCGCTGTGGCTGGCCGCTTCGCGCAGCGACCTCGCAGTGACCAAGGCGCTGCTCAATGCCGGCGTAAAGCCGGATACGCATGCGCCTGCAGAACAGACCCCATTGATGGAATCGCTGCGCGCGGCGCACTCGGACGTCGCGTTGGCATTGCTGGGAGCCGGCGCCGACCCGGAAACAACCGATGCGCAAGGACACACACCGCTGATGCTGGCCAGCGCGGCGGACAAGGTCGTAATCGTCCAGGCATTGATTGCAGCGCACGCGCGCCTCAGCGCAGAAGACCGCGAACGACGCACGGCGCTGTGGTACGCGGCGGCCTCCGGTTCGCGTGATGTGGTGATGGCCTTGCTGGCGGCAGGCGCACGCCGTGAGAGCGTCGATGCGCAAGGCCTTTCTGCGTTGCACGCCGCAGCCGCGCAGAAGGAAGCCGCCGTGGCGCTGCTTTTGCTCGCATCCAACGCCAATCCAAACGGCCGCAGTGCAGGTGGAGACACACCGTTGTTGATCGCCGCGGCCAAGGGCCACACCGAGATTGTCCAAGTGCTGCTAGCCCATGCGCCTGATTTGAATGTACAGAACAGCGCCGGCGACACGGCGTTGATCGCCGCCAGCCGCGGAGGCTACGCAGGCATCTGTCGTCTATTGATGGCAGCGGGTGCAAACAAGGCATTGCGTAACGGCGCCGGGGTGTCAGCCTCCGATGTCGCCGCGGGTCGCGGCTTCACCTCAATTGCCAGGGATCTCGGCGGCAAAGGTTAGAGACTGACGGCTCAATAGGCGTAGAACGGCCCGGTGTAGGCTCCTGCAGCACGCTGGTCGATGCCAACATAAATCGTACGGCCGTAGAAAAATGGCATGCCAAAGGTGAAATTGGTCGAACCGCCGCCGCCGGCGAGATCGGCAAACGCAGCGGCACTTGCCACAAAGGTGTTCGGATCGGCAATCGCAAAGTTCACCGTGCTGCCGGCATTGTTCACGCCCACGCCGCTGCTGATCACATACACGCTTTGTGGCGCGACCGCCGGGCAGTAGTAGCCGACGAAAGCGCCGGAAGCGCATACCGCAATGGTCGGATCATCGAAGGCAAATGAGTCGGTGCCCGAGTCGAGGAGCGCCGGTAGAACCAGCGGGTTCCCATTGTAGGTCGCCGTGAAATCACCGTGCGTATCGGCGCCGAGCACCGTCAGTCCCGTTGCGGGTAGCGCATTGTCGGACTGCGTGTTGATCCCAAAGATCAATTCTCCGGTGACTGATGCGTCACCGTTGGCGTTTTGAAGATTCGGCAAGCGAATCACAATGCCGTTGTTGTCGGTTGCAAACAGTGCGACGGGGTTCGTGACCTGCGCGGTAAGCGCAACGTTTTCCGCTGAACACACCCCGGCGTTGGTGCAGCCATAGTAGACGGGCAGCGGCGCGCCGGCATTCACGCACATATCCCCGCAATCTTGCGCGAAAACCCCGACCCCCAGTACTCCATTTGCGTTGAATCCGGAGACGCCGTCGATCAGCGTGCCGTTGGCGCCGCACGTCGGCGGAGGCGGCGCGCCTGCCAAAGTATCGTCCATGATTTGGATCGGCAATTTGGCTGCGGTTTCCCCAGCCATGGACACATCGGCCACCCCGACGGGGCCCCAGGTCTGGCCACCGCCGAAACTTACGCATTCCTCGATTGCGTGGCCCTGTGCATCGGTTTCAACGCTGAGCGCCAAGGATTGCGCGGCCAGCACCGAGCGCACCAACCGCAATCCTGCGGAACCAGTGTCGAGCAGCACATGATCGATGTTCGCGCACTGCGTCTGACTACCGGGTAAGCAAATCCTCAACGAGACATAAGCATGATTGATCGCACCGGAAGCGCCGGTCGGACCGGAATCGACGCTCAGGGTCAGCGTATTGAGCACGGGCGCGGTCTTGATGGCGGTTGCCGCGGTCGTACCATTGCCGCCGAAGCAGGCGCTGAGCAGACCCATGGTCGACAACAGACCGAATTGAATGAGTGGGCGCATGAGGATTTACACTGCCGAAGCTCAACGCAGATCCGGCAAAGAGAACCCCGACGGAACCAGAACGGGCAGGTAGGCTCGCCCGACATACGCTCGCAGATGCCCTGCGCTCTCCACGACCAGGTCGGGCATCGCCACCCGCACCGAGCGCCGAAGCCCCGGATTTTTCAACGCTGCCAGGGCCGCGGCATATTCAGCAAAACGCTCGCCCAGCAGACGCCTCAAATCCGGCAACACCGGACCGGACCAGGTCACGGCGAATACGCGGCCATTTTCATCCAGGAACTCTCGAACACGCATCCCCGATTCCGCGGTAATCTCCTGAACCGAGTAGCCTGAGCCAATTTCGTAACTCACGACGCCGTGCAGATCGGCGCCGTCGTCTTGCACGCTCGCGGAGTCGCCACCCAGTCCGGCGTGTGCACGACCGAGTGCGAGCGGGTTGAGGCCGGCGACCAGCAGAAATAGTGCACACTTGCAGGTGCGACTGATCATGATTCGATTTTGCTACACAATCGCGAAGTTAGTCACTGTCATCTGTGAGCGACAGTTCACATTGCGTCGATCCGCTCATCCATTGTCGCCGCCCCACTACATTAAACATCTGCTGGCCTCAATCTTGCTGTGCTTGGCTGTCCCAAATACTGCCGCGATCGCCGGCCCCGCTGAGGAGACGCCCATCGGTGCAACTGTGACGGACGTGACGCTGCAGGGCCTGAACGGTCCACCCCGGAAACTGAGCGCGTTTCGCGGTCGGCCTCTGCTCATCAATGTTTGGGCGAGCTGGTGCGGTCCGTGCCGGGAGGAAATGGCGTCATTGGAACGCCTCGCGTGGCGCAGTGACAGCCATTATTTTGCGATCATCGGCGTCTCGACGGATGATGATGCGGACCGGGCGAAGGGGCTGTTGAAAAAGGTCAACGCAACCATCAGCCAGTTCATCGATAGCGGGCTGCGAATGGAGAGCATGCTGGGTGCAACGCGGCTCCCTCTGACTGTGCTCATCGATGGCAACGGCAAGGTGTTGGAGAAAATCTATGGGGCGCAGCAATGGGATAGCCCGGATGCCTTACGACTCATCGACGAAACATTTCATGGGCACGCGGCCAGTTCGCCCGGTCGTCGGCTATGAACCAGATGTTCCGCTGCCATGCCCCGGCGCCGGATGGATGGTCTTTTCAAGATTGACGCCGAGCTTTTCGACCATCGCGATGAGAATGGCATTTTGGTACTCCAGATGCTGCAGGATGACCTCGATTTCCTGCTCCGCTTTGATGTTGATTTCAAGGTCATTATCCGCGCGAAGTTCGGAATGGCGCCCCTGGACATTCTGACCGACCATGATCAGCGGCATCAAAAGCAGTTGAATCAGATTGGAAATGAACAGCCAAAATGCAAATGCCATTGGGGGATCGAACTGCAAACCACGTGGCACGAGCAGATTCCACGCCAGCCACACGACAGTCCAAACAAGCACGGTCAGAAAGAATCCCATGGTGCCGACCCGATCGGTGATCCAGCAAGCCAGACTGTCAAGGGTGCTAAGATTGTTGGATGCTTCCCGATTCACATTTCGAAGCTTTTTGCGATGCTCTCTAAAGGAAGTCAATGAGACCGGACGGGCAGGTACTTCAGCAGATGCGTTGTTCATATTCGAACCTCAAAAAGATCGCTTGTGCGTGAACTTGCGGCACGATACTTTGTAATAGAAAGATGGTGTTCGGCAACTTCTGAATTGCGATCGTAAACCCCCACTCTGCATGCGGCCTTAGGTTGTGAGAATCCTTGTGTCTTGCGGTCGCCTGGCGGCCATCTTGATATTCATCGGATTCGCGTCGCCTTGCCGTGCCCAGACAGATGAAATTCAGGTGTATGACGGCGCGATTGCGCCCGCCGGCACCTTCAACTTGACGTTGCACAACAATTACACGCCCAGTGGTTCGGGTACACCCGCCTTTCAGGGCGGCATCGCACCCGACAAATCACTCAATGGTGTTGCTGAGTGGGCATACGGCGTGCTCCCTTGGTTCGAAGCCGGCGTCTATTTCCCGCTATATTCGCTCTCCCGGGACAATAGCATCACCTATAACGGGTTCAAGCTGCGGGCACTGTTCGTCACGCCCGACGCCGCGAAACGCGAATTCTTCTATGGCGTCAACTTCGAATTCAGTTTCAACACCGCACATTGGGATGAGCGCACTTACACCTCCGAGATCCGCCCCATCATCGGCAGCCACGTGGGTCGCTTCGACTTCATTTTCAATCCCATTGTCGATAACTCCTGGAACGGGTTTTCGAATCTGGAATTTGTGCCGGCGACCCGCGTGGCGATGGCGGTCACGGACAACTACAAAGTAGCGCTCGAGGAATATGATGACTTCGGCCGCGTCAGCCATTTCTTGCCCGCCGCCAAACAGTCGCATCAATTATTCGGTGTTCTCGACTTCAACATCCACGGCTTAGGGATCGAGATGGGAATCGGAGCCGGGCTGACGAGTGCTTCGGATCATCGTATCGTCAAGCTCATCTTGTCGAAAGATCTATAGTTCGCGACGGCACGCCGCGCACAATGGATCGGCGGCCATGTTCGCCACCGCACAGACACCAATACTTGGGCAGGCATAGGCTTTTGCGTCCTCAGGAGGCTGATCGCAATGCCGTGGTATTCGTTCAAGACCCTACTGGGAGCCTCGCTGTTTGGGTCACTGCTTCTGGGCGTTACCACGCCAAGCCGGGCGGTGCCGAGCTTTGCGCGGCAAACCGGAATGGCCTGCGCCGCTTGCCATACTGTGTTTCCGGAGCTGACACCCTTTGGCCGCGAGTTCAAGCTCAATGGCTATGTGCTCGACAACATCAAACAGGTAACGGGAACCGGTACCGACAATCGTCAGACGCTTGCTCTGAATTCAATTCCCCCGCTCAGCATCATGGTGCAGGTGTCGTACACGCACACAGGCAAGGCGCTGCCCGACAGCGCGCTGCCGGGCGCACTGGCCAAAAGCGGCGACGTGCTCTTTCCGGATCAAGTGAGCTTGTTCTATGCAGGCAAGATCGCCGACGAGCTCGGTGCATTTGTCCAGCTCACCTACGATGGCATTGGTGACCACTTCGGCATCGACAATACCGATATTCGCTACGCGCATCATTTATCCTTCGGCGGCTCGGATGCAAACGATCATGCTTTGATCCTTGGAATTACTTTGAACAACAATCCAACGGTTCAAGATGTTTGGAATACCACTCCGGCCTGGGGGTTTCCTTTTGCGAGCAGCCGGACGGCACCGGGCACTATCGCGTCGACGCAGATCGACGGCCGTTTGGGTCAAAGCGTGGCAGGCTTGGGCGCTTATGGGTGGCTTGACGGGCATTTTTACGCCGAGATCACGCTCTACACCGCCGCAACAGTCGGCGGCGCTCATCCGCTCGACAGCACCCAGAGCAATGTGGCGCATGGGCTCGCACCGTATTGGCGCCTGGCCTATGAGCAGCGCTGGGACCGAAATTCTCTGTCGGCCGGCGTTTACGGCATTCAGGCCAAGGTGCATCCAGGAAACGGTACCGCCTTGCAGGGCGTGAGCGACGACTATAAGGACGCGGCCGCGGACGTTCAGTATCAGTTCATCGGCGAGAATCATCTGGCGACGTTGATGGCAACCTACATTCACGAGAGCCAGACGCTCAGCGCCAGCGTGATCGATTTGTTTGCAGCCAATACGAAGAACAATCTCAAGACGTTCAAGCTGACGGCCGAATACAGCTATCAACGTCATGTCGGTGGATCACTGGGCTATTTCAATACAACGGGGAGCTCCGACACGGTTCTCTACGCGCCGGCGCCGGTTGTCGGCAGCGCCAGCGGCAGCCCGAATTCAAATGGCTACATCGCCGAGTTCGACTACCTTCCCTGGCTCAACACGAAACTTCAAATACAGTACATCGCATATGAGAAATTCAACGGCATGAAGCTCAACTATGACGGCACAGGACGCAACGCGTCCGACAACAATTCTTTATACGCACTGGTCTGGCTCAATTTCTGATCTCCACCCTTTATGACCTTGACCCGCAAACACATCCTTGGAGCAGTAAAGCCATGAAGCCGGCCGGTGCCGCGGCATTGCTGGGTGCGGCTCTGTGGGCAGCCGGCATGGCGCATGGCGCAGAGAATCCAGACCTATCGACCGCTGCGCAGCGTGCAATGCTGCAAAAAACACTCGAGTCGTGCACCGCCTGCCACGGAGTCAGTGGGCGCAGCGTGTCGCCGACCTTTCCCAGCCTGGCGGCGCAGTCTGCACCGTATCTTGAATTGCAGTTGCACGCCTTCAGGGACCAAACGCGCGCGGATCCTGACGCGCAGGCCTATATGTGGGGCATGGCATCGCAAATGAGCGATGGGTTGATCAGCGCAATCGCTGCCTATTTCGCCAAACAGACGGCCACCGCGGGCAGCAACGAAACCTCTGCACTGATAGTACAAGGCCGCCACATCTTTGAAGAAGGTGTGCCGACGCGACAGATTCCGCCTTGCGCCTCCTGCCACGGAGCCCGCGCCGAAGGCAACGGACCGTTTCCGCGTCTCGCCGGCCAACATGCCCCCTACCTGCTCAAACAACTACTGGTGATTCAGAGTGCCCTGCGCACGGCCCCGGTGATGCATGGAATCATCAAGGAACTGAACAGAGACCAAATGCAGGCTGTGGCGGCGTACCTGGAATCCATTTAGCGCACGCCGTTCGCGCGACATCAGTGCGACTGCGCCTCCGGCGCTGCATTCGAGTAGCGCTTGTCGCCGCCCGCGCTGCCGATCGGGCGTACGGGCGCGCGCCTCGAGGCCATCTTCTCTTGGGCTGCGCTGATTTTGGCGCTGATTCCGCTCATGCCGGGTGCGATCACCGCGGCGCGGCGATAGTTGCGAATCGCATCTTCGAGACGCTGCGCGCGAACCAGCGCATCTCCCAGAGCAACCAGAAGCGCCGGATCGTTGGGGTTCCGGCGGATCGCGTTGTAACAAGCTTCCACGTCGAACTGAGCTGAGCAGCGGACAGTGTCGCGCCTGAGCTCTGCAGGCACATCACCAGCGGTTTGCGACACGGCGTCGCGCGGCCACGCCGCGGTGGATAGGAACAGCAGTGTCGAGACAAAACAGGCGACTCTCGATCTGCAGGCATTCATCGGACGATGTCTCTGACCAGTCGAATTCCCACGCTGCTGGTTCGATAATCCGCCGCAAAGTGATTTCGATAGCTGGCCCGCACATAGGCCGGGGTGCTGAACCAGGAGCCTCCGCGAAGTTCGTGTTCGGAGCAATCGCCGTCGCTGCGCGCCGATCCGTCGACGGGCGCGCCGTTATAATCCGCATGCCAACAGTCTTCGGTCCACTGAAAGACGTTGCCGAGCATGTCGTTGAGGCCGAATGAATTGGCTTTGAACGAACCGACAGGTGCGGTGTAGACGTAACCATCGTTGCAACCGAATACCGTCCAGCCTGGATAGCGTTGCGCCGCGCTGGCGTCGGCAACATTCGCGGCGGCACACGCCGCCGATCCGTTCGCGCTCCACGGCTGTACGGCCTCGCCGCCGGCGCGCGCGGCATATTCCCATTCTGATGCGCTCGGCAGCCGGTAGGTATGGCCGGTCTTCGTCGACAGCCATCCTGCATAGGCCTTGGCGTCATTCCACGACACGCATGTCACCGGGTGCGATCCGGTCTGTGGAAACCCTGGATTTTTCCAACTGTTGTCGGGCCGGTGCTTCCACTCGCCGTCGTAAATATCGCAGCCCCGGATGTCCCGGCCGGTGTCCGTGATGAATTGTTGAAAATCATCCACCGTAACGGCATTCGACGACATGCTCAGCGAAGGACCGATGGCCACCCAATGCAAGGGCGTTTCGAACGACGCCGAACCGCTCTCCGCCCGCAAGGAACCTTGTTTGAATCGCCCCCCGGGCAACACCACCATGGTCGGACATGTTGGGCAATCCCGAATTACCGTGCCCGGATCTGCAACTGCCGCGGACGCGAGTACCGATGCTTCCTTCGCCGCCGGCGCACGCTGAATCAAGTACCAACCGGCAACTGCCAATACCGCCACTGCCAATATCCCGGCTGTCACGCTCACGATCACGGGACGAGCGATCGAAGTCGACCCGTGGCCCTGTTTGCGTACGGGGGAGCCGCTCACTCTCTGGCCGCGCGATCCTGCGCCGGGCGCCGATTGCGGGAACGCTGCGGCGCTCGCAGCCATTCGCATTTTATCGACCTGCACCATATTGGCACCGAGTTGCGAGCGCAGTCGCATGACCTGGCCTTTCAGATCATCGCGCTCTGTTTGCAACTTTGCGCGTTCCGCCTCAGCGGCTTGGGCCCGCGCCTCCAATTCGCCGCACATGTTCTGATCGAAGCCGCGGCGCCATTCCCTGCTGCGCAATAACTCCTGCAGGGTGGCCGCTTCTTTGCCCGCCTTCAATTCCAAGGCGATAGCGTCTGGGCGGGGCGTGGATAATCTGGCCTCCGGTTGCGCGCCTGCCTTGACACGCGCTTCCAGCATGGGGACGATTTTCGCGTGTTCTTGCTGCAAAGCCGCGAGCTGGGCATCGCGCTCGCCAAGCGAGTGCCTGATTTGGGCGATCGTGGCTTCACGGGCCTCCAATGTATCTCGCAACGCTTGCGACTCATTTTGGTGGCGTTTGGCTTCAAGCAGCGCTTCTTCGCCGCGCGAACGTGCCGCCTCATTGGCCGCGAGGCCCTCAACCCATGCCTTGTCGAATCCCCGGGTCTTGTTCTGTTCCGACTGAAGAGCGGCGCGTGCAGTCGCGAGTTCCGCGGCGAGCGCACCGGTACGCGCCTGGACCGCCCGCAATTCGGCCTCCAGTTGCTCCCCGCGCGCTTCCAACCTGGGGACCAATCTCGCGTGTTGTTGCTGCAACGCCGCGAGTTGAGCATCCCGCTCCCCGAGGGAGTTCAGCACCTGAGCGATCGTGGCGTCGCGCGCGGCGAGCGTATCCCGCAAGACGCTCAACTCGGTCCGGTAGCGCTTCGATTCACGCAGCGCCTCCTCACTGCGAGAGCGCGCCGCCTCGTTTGAGGTGATGCTTTCGGCCAACGAATCATCGATGTCGCGGCGCTGGTTTTGCTCCGACTCGAGCGCATCCGCGACGCATTCGGCCGGCATCGACCGCGCCGGCGTGAAAACCGAATCAGCGCTTTGATCGGGGGCCGCGTCCGGCTCGTACTCCGCCGCCGATTCGGCGGCCTCGGCAGCGCGTCTTGCGATGGCTGCATTCAGTATACGGACCACCTCGACGTGCGCGTACTCCGGAAACGGTTCGATTCGCTCGCGGCGCCGCAAAGCTTCCAACATCGCCGTCGGGGATGCGCCGATCGCGAGCAGTCGCTCCAGCTGCATTACGAGGTCGGCATAGGTGAAACCGCCGGTGCCAAAGGCGCGCAAGACTTTTTCGAAAGTGGAGACCGGGGAGGGTGCGCTGGCGAGCATTCGAATATTGCCTCGATATGCGGTGAGCATACGGTCACTAACTGGTACGCCGGGGTCGGCAAGTCGTCTTACAGAGTTTGCATCGTTGCGCGCATCGAGACAACGCTTGTAGTTTTTTCAAACCCCGATCCCCAAGCGGCGCGGGAAATCCCGTCCCGGCGGGGGTTCATATCAACTTCTTGCCAATGCTACGATGTCCTTCACTTCCAGAATTTGCTTCGGGTAGCCTTTGTTGGCTGCCTTGATCATCGCCAGCCCCACTTCCTGCAAAGTACAAAAGCCCGCGGGGTACAGTGCCCTGCCGATGGGATAGAGCCAGGCAATCAACGTGTAGTAGCTTTTTACATTGTTCTGACCCTGGGTCGCCTTCATAAAGCCGGGGCGGAACATGTAGGCGCGTTTGAACAGCCGAAGCAAGGCATTCTCGGTGGCGCCTTTGACGCGCGCCCAGGCAACGCTTCCTTGTTCGCTACCATCAGTGCCGGCGCCCGTGACATAGCAGAAGGCCGCGGCTGGATTCAACTTCGCCAGCAGCCGCGCGACGTTCAAGGTGAGATCGTAGGTAATGTGCCGATAGTCTTCCTTGCTCATACCGACCGACGATACACCCAGACAAAAAAAGCACGCGTCGAGTCCCGTCAATTGCTGTTCTATGCGCTTCAGATCGAAAAAATCGCCGTGAATGATCTCGCGCAGCTTGGGGTGCGACACGCCTCCAGGCTTGCGATTGACGACCAGAACCTCCTCCACGTCGGGGTGCTGCAGGCACTCGAGCAGGACACCCTCCCCGACCATGCCGGTTGACCCGGTGATGAGGACTTTCATCGAATTTTCAGTCGGTGTATGCGGCGATCAGCGCTCGGGCGGCCTTCGCCGCACCTTGCACCGGGCCGTGCTGGCCCATGGTGACGCGAGCCACATAAGCTCCTTCCCATAACAGCATCAGCGAATCGCCCAGCGCTTCCGGTTCGCGAGCCTTCATATCGCGCGCCAGTTGCTGAAAGCGCCGGCGCATATCCGCCTTGAACTTTTCGATCACGGGGCGCGCCGGATGGTCCGGCTCGGTGATTTCCACCGCCGCATTGGCGAGCGCGCAACCCCGCGAATCGTCTTCGCAGGTGTACTCCACCAGCATGTCGAACAGCGACTCAACTTGCAGGCGCGGATTGCCGGCGTGCGCCGCGAGGGTTTCATCCCACCAGAGCATGCCCTCGCGCTCCTCGCTGCGTAGATACTCCGCGACCAGTTCGTCCTTGGAGGCGAAATTGCGGTAGAAGCTCATCTTGTTGGTTCCGGCCTCGGAGGCGATGGTGTCCACGCCGACGGCATGAATGCCGTGGCGATAGAAGAGATCGCTGGCCGTTCGCATGATGCGGTCACGCACGCGCGACTTTGGCAATGAAGAAATAACTTCTTCTTTTACAGACACTTGCGTCGTTTTCGGTAGGTTCATAAGATCGCTCCACTTGACATGTGACTGACCGGTCATTAACGTATCACATAGCGTTACTGACCGGTAACACACGTTGCATAGCATCGGTGTGTTTCAGCTGCAAGTCAAGTTCTCCAAAAAGGAGGGCTCTTGGGGCGGCGCAGCGTCAGACGCGGGTCGCCCGGAATGGTCCGGGGATTGGAATTCGAAATCTCTACCGGAGTCGAACGTGCCGCTCAAGCAACTGAATCTTAGCAAGACCTCTACTTCTGTCTTACTCGGCCTCGCCGCACTCGCAGCGTTTCTGCTGTTTTCCGTCGCGGGGCACTCGCGCGCCAAGCCGGCCGCGGCCGGCGCCGCCTTGGCCCAGGTGACGGTGGCCGAAGTGATCCACCGGCCGCTGCGCGAATGGCAGGAATTCAGCGGCCGTCTGCAGGCCGTGAACACAGTGGAAATCCATCCGCGCGTCAGCGGCTTCATCGATCGTGTTGCTTTCACGGATGGCGCGCGCGTCAAGAAAGGCCAGCTGCTGTTCCAGATCGACCCGCGCCCGTTTCAAGCGGAAGTTGAGCGCCTGGTCGCCGAGCGTACCCGTACCGTTTCGGACCTCGATCTCGCCAAGGCCAACCGCGCGCGCGCCGAGCGGCTGATCGGTGCGCACGCGATTTCACGTGAAGAATACGAGCGGCAGGTGGCGGCGGAATCTTCAGCCCGGGGTGCCCTGGGTTCGATCGACGCCTCCCTGCAGGAAGCGCGTTTGAATCGCGAATTCACGGAAGTGCGCGCGCCGATCGACGGTCACGTATCGCGCGCCATCATCACCGCGGGAAACCTCGTGACCAGTGCCAATCTTCTGACCACGCTCGTTTCCGACGATCCGGTTTACGTCTACTTCGACGCCGATGAGCAGACTTTTCTGCGCTACGCAAAAGCGAAGCACGATCAGCCGCGCGGGCATGGGGACTCGGACGTCTATATCGGGCTCGTTGATGAGGACGGCTATCCACATCCGGGGCAGCTCGACTTCATCGACAACCAGGTCGACGCGACGACGGGCACGATTCGTACGCGTGCAGCCCTCGCGAACCCCGATGGGCGTTACACCCCGGGCCTGTTTGCGCGCGTGCGCCTCGTCGGCGGGGAAGACCATGAAAGTGTCCTGATCGAAGACCGTGCCGTGGGTACGGATCTGTCCAAGAAATACGTGCTGACGTTGACCAAGGACAACCGCATCGAGTACCGCCTCGTCGAGCTCGGCCCTGAAATCAACGGCCTGCGAGTCGTGACTCGCGGCCTTGCACCGAACGAACTCATCGTCGTCAACGGTCTGCAGCATGTGCGCCCCGGGCAAAACGTCGCTCCGACCCGCGTTGCCATGCGCGATGCGGCGGGGGGCCTCGCCCAAGTGGCGGCGCAGCCAGGCCCGGGACCTGCAAGTCCGCCACCGGCGACGAGCCCTACCGATGGGGTCTCGCGTCTCGCCCAGGCGGCCGTAGCACTTCACGTGATTCGCTGAATCAGATGCGTTTAGCGCAGGACTCGTTATGAAACTCTCGCAATTCTTCATCAGCCGCCCGATCTTCGCCGGCGTGCTCTCGGCCCTCATCTTCCTCGCAGGCCTGATCGCATTGCCTCAGCTGCCGATCAGCGAGTACCCGGAAGTGGTCCCGCCGACGGTGATCGTCAAGGCGACCTACCCGGGTGCGAACCCAAAGGCCATCGCGGAGACCGTCGCGAGTCCGCTCGAGCAGGCGATCAATGGTGTGGAGGGCATGCTCTATCAGTCTTCGCAAGCGACCGCCGATGGCGTGATGACCCTCACCATCACGTTTGCCCTGAGCACCGATGTCGACAAGGCGCAGGTGCAGGTGCAGAACCGCGTGTCGCAGGCACTGCCGAAACTCCCCGACGTCGTGCAGCGTCTCGGTGTGGTCACCAACAAGGCCTCTCCGGATCTGACCATGGTCGTGCACCTGGTCTCTCCGGACAATCGTTACGACACGCTGTACCTGTCGAACTATGCACTGTTGCGCGTCAAGGACGAACTCGCTCGCTTGAATGGCGTAGGCGATGTGCAGGTGTTCGGCGCCGGCCAGTTCTCCATGCGCATTTGGCTCGATCCTGAGAAGGTCGCCAGTCGCGGCCTCACCGCGGACGATGTCGTGAAGGCAATCCGCGAGCAGAACATCCAGGTCGCTGCAGGTCAGCTTGGCGCGCCGCCGCTGCCCAGCGCGACGGAATTCCAGGTGGCGATCAATGCCAAAGGCCGCCTGACGACCGAGGATGATTTTCGCAGCATCATCATCAAGACCGGCACCGCCGGTCAAGTGACGCGCTTGAAGGATGTCGCCCGCGTCGAGCTCGGCGCCGACACTTATGCGCTGCGCTCACTTCTCGATAACAAGGCGGCGGCGGCCATCCCGATCTTTCAGCGGCCCGGCAGCAATGCGATCGCGATCTCGGAACTCGTGCGCTCGAAAATGCAGGACCTGAAACGCGATTTTCCGCAAGGCGTCGACTATCAGATTGTCTATGACCCGACGGTTTTCGTGCGCGGTTCCATCCACGCGGTGGTGCACACGCTGCTCGAGGCCATTGCGCTGGTGGTGTTGGTCGTCATCGTCTTTCTGCAGACCTGGCGTGCCTCGGTCATTCCCTTGATCGCCGTACCGGTGTCGCTGGTGGGCACGTTTGCGGTCATGCACCTCTTTGGCTTCAGCTTGAATGCGCTGTCGCTCTTCGGCCTGGTGCTCGCCATCGGCATTGTCGTCGACGACGCCATCGTGGTGGTCGAAAATGTCGAGCGCAACATCACCAACGGCTTGAAGCCCATCGAGGCGACCCGCCAGGCGATGCGCGAGGTGACCGGTCCTATCATCGCCACCGCGCTCGTGCTCTGTGCGGTGTTCGTGCCCACGGCGTTCATCAGCGGGCTCACCGGCCAGTTCTACAAGCAATTCGCCTTGACCATCGCCATCAGCACGGTGATCTCGGCGTTCAACTCCCTCACGCTCTCGCCGGCACTATCCGCCTTGCTCCTCAAGGAGCACGGTGCCCCGCCCGACGGCCTGACCCGGATCTTGAATCGCCTGCTCGGCGGTTTCTTCCGCCCGTTCAACCGATTCTTCACGCGCTTCTCCGAGCGCTATGTCAGCGGCGTGGGCCGCGTCGTGCGCGCCGGCGGCATCGTACTCTTTATATACGGCGGGTTGATCGCCTTCACTTACCTGGGATTCGCCCGGACTCCGACCGGTTTCATTCCCTCCCAGGACAAGCAGTACCTGGTGAGTTTCGCGCAGCTGCCGGATGCGGCGACCCTCGATCGCACCGAGGCGGTGATACGCCGCATGGGTGAGATCGCCATGAAGCAGCCGGGTGTCGATCATGCGGTGGCTTTCCCCGGCTTGAGCATCAACGGGTTCACCAACAGTCCCAACTCCGGCATCGTCTTCGTGACCTTGAAGCCCTTCGAGGAGCGAAAATCCCAGGCGCTGTCGGCCGGCGCAATTACTGCCGCACTCAATCAGCAGTACGGCGCAATCCAAGAAGCCTTTATCGCGGTGTTTCCGCCTCCGCCTGTCAACGGCTTGGGTACCATCGGCGGATTTCGCATGCAGATCGAGGATCGGAGCGGCTTGGGGTTCGAGGAACTCTACAAGCAGACGCAGAACCTCCTGGCAAAGGGCAATCAGACTCCCGCGCTACAAGGCCTTTTCTCCGGCTACCAGGTGAACGTTCCGCAGATCGATGCTGAAGTGGATCGCGAAAAGGCGAAATCGCAAGGCGTGTCGCTGCAGGAACTCTTTGACACCATGCAGGTGTACTTGGGCTCCCTCTACGTCAATGACTTCAACGCGTTCGGCCGCACCTATCCGGTGAATGCCCAGGCCGAACCCAATTTCCGGCTACAGGCCGAAGATGTCGTGAAACTCAAGACTCGCAATGCCGCGGGCGACATGATCCCGTTGGGATCCTTCGTGACCGTCAAGCACTCCTCGGGACCTGATCGCGTCATGCACTATAACTCCTACCCCACTGCAGAAATCAACGGCGGCCCGGCTCCAGGTTTCAGCACGGGTCAGGCGCAGGCGGCGATCGAGCAACTCGCGCGACAAGAGCTGCCCAATGGCATGAACTTCGAATGGACCGAGCTGACCTACCAGCAGATCATCGCCGGCAACACCGCCGTGCTTATTTTTCCGCTGGTGGTGCTGCTGGCGTTTCTGGTGCTCGCCGCTCAGTACGAGAGCTTGAGTCTGCCGCTCGCGGTCATCCTGATCATGCCGATGGTGCTGCTCTCGGCCATCACCGGGGTTCAGCTCACGCACGGCGACAGCAACATCTTCACGCAGATCGGCCTGATCGTGCTCGTGGGGCTCGCGAGTAAAAACGCGATCCTCATCGTGGAGTTTGCGAGGGATCAGGAACTCGAGGGCGTGCCACCGCTGCAAGCGGCGTTTAACGCAGCGCGTCTGCGGCTGCGCCCGATCTTGATGACCTCCCTCGCCTTCATCATGGGTGTGGTGCCCCTCGTCGTTTCAACGGGTGCCGGTGCAGAGATGCGCCATGCCATGGGAATCGCCGTGTTCTCCGGAATGCTGGGAGTGACCTTTTTCGGGCTCATGTTGACCCCGCTGTTCTACGTCCTGGTTCGCAAGTTTTCGGCGCGTCCGCGTACCCAGGCCACCGGCACTGCTGCACCCCTTCTCGAGCGCCCAGCGTTCAGCGATGAAACCGGTTGATTACACCTTAGGATTTGAAATTCCTGCCATGAATAAATTTATTGCGACTTTCTCGGCAACACTTCTCTTGGCCGCCTGTGCCGTCGGCCCCAACTATCGCGCGCCGCAGATCGCGCCGGCGGTCGTGCAGAACGCGCAGTCGACCGCGTTTGTGACGCAGACGCCCGAGGCGCTTTGGTGGCAGCAGTTTGATGACACTGAGCTCGATACCCTGGTGCGCCGTGCGCTTGGAGCAAATCTGGATCTGCGCTCCGCGTACGATCGCGTGAGAGCCGCCCGCGCGGTCTTCGTTGAGAGGAATTTCGACTACGCGCCGCACGTCCAGCTGGACGGCAGCTACACGCATTTCGATCAGCAGCAGCCCGGATTTGGCTCCGGCCGCATCAATGCGCAAAGCGACAGTCTAGGGTTTGATGCGGCCTGGGAAATCGACCTGTTCGGCCATGTGCGCCGATCGGTTGAGGCAGCGCGCGACGACTTGGGCGCCGAGCGCGCCAACTATGAAGATGCGCAAGTGACCGTCGCTGCCGAGGTGGCGCGCAATTACTTTGAGCTTCGAGGCGCCCAGAAACGTCTTGCCGTGGCGCGAGAAAACCTGGCCACCGAACATCAAACCCTCGAGCTCACGCAATTGCTCGACGAGTCCGGCCGCGGCTCGGAACTCGACGTGCAACGCAGTCGCGCCCGCCTCAAGGCCACAGAGGCCACGATTCCGCCGCTCGAGGCCGCCGAGAAACAGGCAGGCTATCGGCTGGCTGTGCTGATCGCCGAGCGGCCGGGACAACTGGATGAGGAGCTTCGCCCGGCGGCGATTGCAACTTACGCCAAGGCGCTTCCCATCGGCGACACCACCCTGCTGCTGCGTCGCCGGCCCGATGTGCGTGCCGCAGAGCGCCAGCTCGCCGCGGCGACGGCGCGGGTAGGCGTGGCGACGGCCGACCTCTTCCCCCGCGTCAATGTGACGGGTTTCGTTGGATTCCTCTCGGGAGACGTCGGCAGACTGTTCGGCACAGGCGCCAACGACAACGCCCGCGCGTGGTCCATCACGCCCACCGTGAGCTGGGCAGCATTCGATATTGGCTCGGTGCGCGCGCGCCTGCGCGCAAGCCAGGCGCAATCGGACGCCGCGGCGGCCAATTACGAGAAGGTGGTGCTGACGGCGCTCGAGGATACTGAAAACAGTTTCGTCGCCTATAGCTCCGGGCAAGCGCAACTGAAGAGCCTGAACGAGCAGGCGCAAGCATCGCGGCGCGCCGCGGAGCTCGCCGAAATTCAATATCGTGAGGGGGTTGCGGACTTCCTCGTGCTGCTGGACGCGCAGCGCACGCAGCTCGACGCCGAGGATTCCGTGGCGCAGGCCGAAACCGCCGTGAATGTCTCTGTCGTCGCCATCTACAAAGCCCTGGGCGGCGTCGGTCAACCGCTGAGCGGTGAGCCAGCGGTGAAGGTGGCGCGAATACCATGAAAGCGCGCATCGGCACCGCCATGGGCCCGTACTGGGGAAGCGTCGTTCAAGCCATGGATGTCATCGCTACGATCGGCGCGCTCGGTGCCATCGGCGGACTGCCTGCGCTTTTGAGCGCGGTCACGCACTACGCCCGCCGCGCGCTGCGCGATAAGGAGTGAATTCCATGCAACGACGACACATGATTGCGGCCGTGCTCAGCGCGGCGAGCCTGCTCCTGCTGGGGTGTGCGCCGCTCGTCATTCGGGAAGCGAAATCGCCGGCTCGAACCGATGCGCCGAATGCGATTCGCACGCTGGGCAGCGATGGGCGATTCTCGACCTTGTCTGCGCAGAGCGTCGCGCAGCGGCTGCATGCATTGCGCGCGGATGAGCCTGTCAACATCCTGGCACTGTCCGGGGGTGGCGCCGACGGCGCATTTGGCGCGGGTGCCGTGGTCGGCCTTACGCGCTCAGGATCACGGCCGCAGTTCTCCGTGGTCACCGGCGTGAGCGCCGGCGCACTCATCGCCCCCTACGCTTTTCTGGGTCCGGATTGGGACGGTCAGCTCATCGATATCTACACGACGGGGCGCGGAGAACACTTGCTGCAGTCCCGCGGGTTGGGGGCGCTGTTTGGCTCCAGCGTGTATCGCGGCACGCCGCTCAAAGAACTGGTTGACCGATACGCCACCAATGCGCTGATTCAAGCGGTGGCGCGCGAGGCGGCAACGGGGCGACTGCTGCTCGTGGCCACCACCGATGTTGGCACCGGAGAGCCGGTGGTGTGGGACTTGGGATCAATTGCGATGAACGGCGGCCCTGGCGCAAGAGCGCTGTTTCGAGATGTCTTGGTGGCCTCCGCCAGCGTACCGGGAATGTTCCCGCCGGTCGTCATCCGCGTCCAAGAGCAAGATGCGCTCTACGATGAGGTTCATGTGGACGGAACGATCACGGTGCCGTTCTTCGTTCCCTTGGCTCTGGCCGAGGCGCCTAAAAATGCCATCGGCCGCTCGCGCGGCGCGACGGTGTACGTCATCGTCGATGGACGGTTGAGCGAAGAGCCCCTCGCGATACCGCTGCGCGTAAAGGCGATTGTATCGCGCAGCGTTTCCGCGGGACTGAACCATATGTTGAGGACGACGCTCGAGCTGACCGCAACCAACGCAGAACTGCAGGGCGCAACGCTGCAGTACGCGGCGATACCCAACAGCTACCCGAACGTGGCGCCGTTTGATTTCCATGCCGAAACGGTGCGCTCCCTGTTCCGGTACGGCTATGAGTGCGCGGAATCCGGCCGGTTGTGGATCTCGGCAAGTGCCGGAGCCGGTCAGATCACCCAATGTCCGGTCGATGCCGAGTCCATGAGGCGTTTCGTTTCGCGCTGATTTTTGAAGCCGCCCATGTCGGCGCCGGCTCACGATTCGATCTCAGCCATTGGCGGAGATCCGAGCGGCAACGTGAAATTCACGGTCGCTCCGCCCCCGGGTCGGTTGAATCCCCTGATTTTTCCGCCATGCGAGTCGATGATGGCCCGGCAGATCGCGAGGCCCAAGCCGACTCCCGGTGTCGCCGATTCACGCTGCCCACGGGCAAATTTCTCGAACACTGCGTCCTCACGGCCGGGCGGCAGCCCTGGGCCATTGTCTGAAACCGAAATGCTCAGCTGATCGGCGAGAACCTCAGC
>Ga0210406_10000818_pt1 | contig 40516 bp, 34 predicted proteins | sample IncBWC30MmetaG_FD_155454 | JGI IMG/M metagenome (GOLD analysis project Ga0210406, IMG submission 155454) | Forest soil microbial communities from Barre Woods Harvard Forest LTER site, Petersham, Massachusetts, United States - Inc-BW-C-30-M | ecosystem: Environmental > Terrestrial > Soil >... | reverse complement strand
CTTTCTCGGTGTTGGGTTCCGCGAATACCGACGGTAGTTCGAACAAGCCCCCTTGGCAAGCCATGCCGTCGAACACGGCCTCCAGCAGCCCGCGCTTGGATTCGAACGCATTGTAAACGGTCAGTCGTGTGACGCCGGCCTCACGCGCTACCGCTTCCAGTGAAAATGCGGGTAGGTTCTTGCTGCCCGCGAGCAGGGTTCGCGCAGCGTCGAGAATCCGTGCGCGCGTCTGGTCCGCCGCCGCTTCGCGCACTTCGCTTCGATAAGGTTTTCGTTTGGTCTTGACAGTCATATTATTCGATATACACTACGTATAGTCAATATTGAAGCGGAGATTTGGAAATGCCCAACATAGAACTGATTGTGCTCGCCCGCGTGATTCATGTCATGGCGGGCGTCATTTGGGCCGGCGCTACATTTGTTCTCGCGGCGGTGATCGCGCCCATTGCGGCCCGTCACGGCACAGAAGGTGCTGGGCGCTGGACCGCAATGGTTGCCGTACGAGTCGGTCCCATCTTAGGTATTTCGGCACTGCTGACGGTCTTGTCCGGCAGCTACTTATTTGCGACCTTGCACTCGAACGATAGCTCGGCCGCCGGGCTTGTCCTGAAGGTAGGGGCGGTCGCTGCTTTCCTCTCGCTTGTCGTCGGCTTTTTGGTCGGTCGGCCGACCGGACTGAAGCTCGCCCGCTTAAGCGAACAGCACTCACCTGCCGCGGCGACTCCTGCAGACGTGTTGCAGAAACTGTCAGGACTTCGCCTGCGTGCAGAGTTGAGCTCCCGGTTTACAGCAGCACTCTTAGGTCTCGCCGTCCTTTCGATGGCCGGCTTCCGCTACGCCGCGGCTATATTTTGAATCGCAAAGGTCACAAGGCTCGATCAGACCGAGCACGGTGATATGGCATGGGCATTCTGAAAGGCAAGGTGGCACTGGTTACTGGGAGCTCCCGTGGCATCGGAGCCGCCGTAGCTAAAATCCTCGCGCGAGAGGGCGCCAAGGTCGCAATTCACGGCCGGGACGAGTCGGCTCTCGCGCGCGTCGCAGCGGAACTCGAATGGGCGGACAGTCGTGTAGTGCGCGTAGTTGCCGACGTTACCAAGTTCGCGGAGATTGAGGACGCGCGCCGCAAGATTGAACGCGAGCTCGGACCTGTCGAACTGCTTGTCGCCAATGCCGGAGGCAGCTTCACCAGCCCTGGTCCTATCGAGGAGACCAGCGAAGAAGGCTGGCGTGCGTCCGTCGATGGAAACCTTACCGCAACGTTTCTCACGATCAAGAGCTTTCTGCCCGGCATGAAGGAGCGCAGAGCCGGCAACATCGTCACACTTTCATCCGCGGCAGGTCGGCGCCCACACACGCGATCACCGATCGCTTATTCCGTGGCCAAGGCGGGTATCGAACTCATGACGCAAGACGTCGCGGCGCAGGCCGGCCCGTACGGCATCCGCGTGAATTGCATCGCGCCGGAAACGATCCTCACCGAACGCAATGAACAGCGAATTCCCGACGAGCAGAAGGCGGCGCTCATTGAATCGCATCCCATCAAGCGCCTGGGTACTCCGGACGATGTCGCTCGCGCGGTGCTATTTCTCGTCTCGGCCGATTCAAGCTGGATCACCGGCGTCATACTCGACGTGGCAGGCGGCGCGGTGATGGCACGTTGATGCAACTATAGAATTATGACGCCCAACGCGAATATCAAATAAAAAATGGCAAATAGCGCGAGTCGGATGGGTGTCAGGGCATTTCGGCGTAGCAATATCATCAAGCCCAATACCGCGAAAGCAGTGATACCCGCAGCGAGCGCGAGCGCGCTATCGAACATCCACGGCGTAAAGAACAATCCCAGCGCCGTCGGCACCGTCGCCTGAATCATCATCGCGCCGCTGATATTCGCGAGCGCCAGGCGGTGCTTCCCCTGCCGAATCCAAATGATGGCGTTCATGGTTTCCGGAAGTTCGGTAGCGATGGGACTCAGCAATAGCGCTACCACCGTGGAAGGGACGCCCAACCAAGGACCAATTACCGCGAGTTGGGTTACAAACACACGCGAGGCCGCAAAGATCGCGACCAGTGCCAACAATGTCTGCAACACGGCGAGCGCGGCGCCGGGAACGGGTTTCTTGGGTTGAAATTTAAGGGGCTCCGGTTCACCTTCCGATTGATCGCTTATGTGGCGCATCTCCGTCCATGTATAAGCAGCATAGGCTGCCAGGAACGCCCATCCAAGCCAGGGCTTGATGGCAAAGGCAACAAAGCCGAGTGTGATTTTCAAAAGAAAAATCAGCAGAAACCAGCTCTGATCACGACCGAGGCGCTCCACGTGCACGTCAATCGCTTGCCGGCGCGCATCGGGGCGCGTGATCCACAGCATGAGACCAACGACCGGATAGGCGATCGTCGCCAACACGAGCGGGCCCCCTAAGGCAGCGCCCACGCCAATGCTCTTCGCGGCTGCATCGTGGCCGAACACGACCGCCACGAAGGTAACGACACTTTCTGGGAGCGCCGTGCCGAAGGCCGCCAGCACGGTACCCACCGCGTTTTGCGACACCCCGATTTTTCGCCCGACCCACTCGACGCCGTTGACGAAATACTCACAAGCTCCATAGATAAAGCCTGCCGAAACCAACAGCAGGCCTGTGGCCAAAAGAATGGATGAATGCAAATGGATATCTCCGGGGCCGAACCTAGTGGACCATGACGCCACTCCCCGTCCGGCCCGGATGGTTAGTGAACGTCAAAGGTCTCGCCAGACCAGTTGGTTGAACGCGCCATGGTCGAATCCGACCAAGTGTGTTGACGCGTCCCCCTCCACATGTGGAAGGCGGCTACTCCCCAATGAGCAAGAATAGCTTACCGCGTAACAATCTTAGCGTCCAGGCAACCCGTGCGAATCCCTCCATCCGTGGATAGAACGGTGAGCGGCGAAGCCGCTACTTCCCAAGCAGTTTTCGCGCCTCCTTCGCGAGCGGTATCCACAACGTATCGCCTGCGGTCACTGCCAGCCATTCCTTCATTGCTCGACCGCGGCCAGGATCGAAGCGGGAACCTTTTCCGGCGGCGACGAGTTCATCGACTCGCTCCTCTGACAGCTTGACGACGAACTCCCCCTTCGATGAGATCATGGCGAATATCTTCCCGTTTACCTTGAGGGCACCGGACCCGAACCCCTTGCCGCTCCCCGGAGGGGCAACCTGCCGGTCATCGGCGAAGGCGTTTACAACCAAAGCAAACTTACTTTCTCGTACCGGCGTTCGAGTCGGCGCGGATGTTTTTCCCTTCATAGTCACTGTTCTCCGTCTGGCCGGGCTGTTCGCATAAGCCCTCAGCAGCACGTCGCAGCATTTACCGCGAATCGCGGTTCGCGGCGCTCGGCGTTCGCTTCTTCGGCGATTGCTTGTGATGAGAAGTCTTTGCGTGGCCCACGATGGCCGGCTGAATCGGTGCGCCGTAGACGTGGGTGTTTGTGTGAGGGTGCGGGACAAAAGAATTTGGCTTTGCGCGGGAGTCGGTCGGCGTATCGCCGGCAACTGACAACCCCGGCTGCATGAGCACGACGGCGGCGAGCACGGTAGTTGCGAATCTCATCATCTTGGTGGTCCTCTTTGCCGAATGGTAGGTCAATATCACGTTCCGGCATTCCGCGCGTGCGCCGTAATGTGATGTGCGTCTCGAGTTTTCGTCGTCGGCCAGGCCATTCGGCGCGCGGGCCCAACTCGCCTTCCGGACACCGCTTGCTGCGCTGTTCTGCTCCGCCAGCGGCCGGCCCGCCATCCTGGTGCGGGCGTTCGCCGCAGTGTTTCTCACCCCTGTTCCGTCGTTCGGGCCCGCAAACACCTTTTGATATGCAGCGGCGGAGAGACAGTTGACACGGATCCGACATCAAGAGTACGGTCCGATCCGCGCGGTAGTCCCTTCGGCTCGGACGAGATAGGTCGCGATCGATACTGACTTCTGCGGCACTGCACTTCGATGGTCCAGTCAAGTCGTCCTTCTTTGCAAAACGTAAGGAACGGAAATGACAAAAACACAATCTGTGGTTTGCCAAATTGTCACCGGAATCGTTGCCGCGGCATTGACATCGTGTACCACCACACCCAGTCAAGTGCAGACCGCGCCGGTGGATCCAGGGGTGCGCGGCGGTGCGCCGGGTGCTGGCACTGCCCTTAAAGCCCTGAGCGCGGACGAAACCGCGTTCTTCCAAGATGGGCGCACCAGGTTTGTCGAAATAGAGTCCGTGACCGGAGGCCAAAATAATGGACTCGGGGCTCGCTTCAACTCTAATAGTTGCCAGTCATGCCATGCGCAGCCAAGTGTCGGCGGATCCAGCCCCGCAGCCAACCCTGCGATTGCGATCGCCACGCTAAACGGGGCAAAAAACGTCGTGCCATGGTTCATTGTGCAGAAGGGTCCCATCCGCGAGGCGCGCTTTAAGCAAAATCCTGACGGAACCAACGACGGCGGCGTACACAACCTATTCGTCATCACCGGCCGCAGCGACGCCGCGGGTTGCAATATCGCTCAACCGAACTTCCTACCCGCTGGAAACCCGTTGACCGGCCAGAATGGTAATCCGAATATCATCTTCCGCATCCCCACACCGATGTTTGGTGCCGGGCTCATAGAGGCGATACCCGATTCGGCGATTCTCGCCAATATGAACGCGAACTCGAATGTTAAGAAGCCGCTGGGAGTTTCCGGACACCCGAATGCGCACCTGAGCGGTAACGCAAACCACAGCGCCAACGACGGTACCATCACTCGGTTTGGGTGGAAGGCACAGAACAAGTCCCTCCTGATGTTTGCCGGCGAAGCATACAACGTTGAGATGGGGGTCACGAACCAGTTGTTCCCGCAGGCGCGCGATGAGACTCCGGGCTGCACCTTGAACCCCTCGCCGGAGGACACGCTCAACTTCACTACACCATCCTCGACCACCACCCCGAACCAAAATACGTCCACGGTCTCAGACATCGAGGGGTTTGCAGACTTCATGCGGATGCTGGCCCCGCCAACGCCTGCTCCTGATACACCGTCCATCGTGAATGGACGGAATGCTTTCTCGACGACAGGCTGCGCCTTCTGCCACACCCAGTCGTTCACCACGGGCAAGGCGATCGCAAGCGGATCGTCGACCCGCCCGAGCCCCGCGCTGTCCAACCAACCGGTGAACCTCTGGTCCGACCTGCTCGTCCACCACATGGGAGAGGGATTGGCGGACGGCATCACGCAGGGTGGCGCGGGTCCAGATGAGTTTCGAACCGCTCCGCTGTGGGGCGTTGGGCAGCGCGTCTTCTTCTTGCACGACGGCCGAACGACCGATCTGGTCAATGCGATTGAGGCTCACAATAGCCGTGGTAGCGAGGCAAGCACGATCATCGAGCGTTTCAATAGATTGAGCATTGCGCAGAAGCAAGACATCATCAATTTCTTGCGCTCGCTCTAGACGGCCGCCCGCCTCGCCCTCTCCCGCTCGTTCCATCGCTGCACATTCACACCTTTCACGATGAGCCATAGCATCAGCGATGCCTCTGCGAGGAAGCTGAGGCTCTGTCCGTCATCTTTCTCACGGCACCTTGCGAACTCCGACGCTAGCCACTTTGCCATCGGGCGCCAGAATGATTCTCCAATCGACCATCCCATTCTCGAACTTGATCTCGTAAATGTCGGCGCCGCCCGGTCCCACTCCCTTGAACGTCACGGACTGCAACGCTCCGAGGCTGCCGATCAGCCCTTCAACGGGTGCAGCATTCTGTCGGGCCAGGACGGCAAAGTCAGGCGTAAATTGCTCGTAGTCGACCTGTTTGCGTTGCATTTGACCGATGAGTGTTCGTGTCGCACCTTCGCTTCCGGGCGCGGCAGTTTGCTCCTTGAATCGCTTTGCGAGGGCATCCTCCAATTGCTTCGCTTCCGCATCACTAATTCGTTTGGCTGTTTGGTCCCGTCCGCCTTGGTGAAGCACCAGCCCCGTCGTTTGACCTTTTTCGTCGGTTTGGAATGAGATCTGTGCATCGACTACCTTGTAAAAGAATTCTTTCTCAGTCTTCGAATAAACCGCTGATCGAGGTTGGCCGGTTATCTGCACGAACAATTGATCACCCTCCCGCGTGACTGCGAATATCAACGTAGGCAGCACTTCGTAGTGTCCGACATAGCCATCCAAGACCTTGGTATTGACGGTCGTTTCCCTTGCTGACCCCTCAGGAACCTCCAACGGAAATCGCGCGTCGAGCAAATGCAGTCCGATGTCATCGGCGCCGGCACCAGTCGATGCATTCGACAGGGCAACGATCCCGACACCGCTTCGGGGCGCGTAGCCTATGAACGTGCGATAGCCGCCCGTGCCGCCGTTTTTCCATATGATTTGGCCACCGCCGCGGGTGTCGACCACCCAACCCAGTGCGGAATCGAGGAAGGGTGCTCCCGTGGGTCGCTTGACCGACAACATGATTTTCATGGCCGGAGTCAGTTTCGTGTGGGTATAACCCATCGCCGCCGCCAGGAAGTTGAGCAGGTCATTTGCAGTCGATCGCAGTGCTCCGGCCCCAGCCAGTGTCGGTAGGTCCCAGCCCGGTACCGTAACAAGATCGGCGCTATGGCCGGCCGCAAGCCGACGCTCCATATCTGGTGTCAGCGTAATTCGTGTGTCTTTCATTCCGAGCGGTTCGCAAACGCGCGTCTCGACCAGAGTTTCGTAAGCAGTGCCTGCTCGGCGAGCCAACCCTTGTCCAAGCAAACCGAATCCCAGATTGGAGTACTCGAATTTCACGCCAATGTCGCGAATCAACTCGTACGAGGAGAGGAACGCGTAAAGCTGCTCATCGGTGTAGTCAAGATAAGGATTGCCAGGATCCTTGGGCCGAAAGTTGGCCGGCATGCGCGGCAAGCCGGAGGTATGCGTGGCCAGATCCACCAGCGTGATCTGTCGCCCCTCCCGCTGCGGAATTTTCGCGGTAGTGGGCACATATTTAGCGATGGGGTCGTCGAGCTTCACTTCGCCGCGCTGCGCCATGTCCGCCAATAGCAGCGACGTAAATACCTTGGTAATCGACCCGATCTCGTACAGCGTGTCCCCATCGAGCACGCGCTTATCGCCCTTCTCGAGGCTGCCGTAGGAAACAATCCGGCGCCCTTTGGCGTCAATCACGCCGACCACGATACCAACGCTCTGCTTTTCCTTGTCGATCCGGTTTATGAGAATCTGACGAATGTCAGCGTCGGAGGGCGAGACTCCAAGACCAGCGGCGTGGGCGGATTCGATGAATAGCGTAAAACAAAGAAGTATACCGAGGCGAAAACAGTGCATTCCATGTCCCCTTAAGGCTTGGATTCCATAAAAGCGCGTTACCGTAAGCTTGACTCCGGGCCGCCGTCTGTGTTGCGTCGAGAATGCCCATCAGTTTAGGCGAGGTCAATTGCTCTCTTGCGGTTGCCAATCGCACAGGAGCTTCATCTCTCCATCCTTAATTGTGTCTGGCGGGACGCGGTGCCACGCGGTTGATGAAATCAGCTTGGAATCCGCAACCCAACGCGTCCCGTCCTCGTAGTAGTCGATTCTCGCGTCTAATTTGGCTCTCTCTTCGCCGCAGTCAAATTTCCAATGATCCACCGCATAATTCACCCACTTACCCTGCCACTTTTCGGTATGCGGCGGAAAAATGTGTTTTTCCCATAACGACCGCAAGTTCCCGTTGCCCTGGAAGCTCGCGGTATTTACAAACAGCTCGCCCACTGAGCTTTTCAGAGTCGTGACTCGCACCCAATTGCCGGCCCCATCACTATCTTTTGCAACCGGCGCAATCAATGGCGACCGGGACGTTTCCGACTCCGTAATGAGCAGGGCTTGCCGTTCGTTATCAATCGACCAAGATTTAAGTCGCGATAAAAAGCTCTGCCCCAGCAACGGCAGTCCCCCAGAATCACCGATCGACGCGATGACGTCTCGAACTTCCAATTTACCCACCCGCAAGGATCGAATGCGAAATCGCTGCGCGATTTCTCCGGATCCGTCCGCCAGTTTGTACATCCGCTTATCCAGGAAATCCTGGCGTGACACGGTGCCATCGCGAGTGAGAGTGGAAAATACGCTCGCCGGAATAGAAACGTCCGTCGCGCCGCTATCAATCGTGAAATTAAGCGAAATCCTGCCGTTGATAACGACAGGCACCTGCAGCGTGCCATGTGCGTGAATCAGCGGTATTGACTCCGAATAGGCGGCGCCACAGGAAAGCAGCATTGCCAACAATGCCGCGCTCGATAACTCGTTAACTTTGGCATGCGTGCGCAAATTCTTAGTTTCCGGGTTTCCAATCATTGCGGTCGGCGCCATTCTAGCCCCCGCCTCGTCATGCGCTCTACCGCCGCGGGCCGGCCCGCACATCCTGCTCAACGGTAGCCATTTGGAACAGTATTCGACTAAGTAGCAGCGCGTATTTTCTCCCCCGCTTTGCCTCGACCAACTGTCCGCCTTGTCCGCGGACACTGTCCGCGGTCACTGGCCGCCACCGCGCCAAGGGAGTTGCCCCTGGCAATCAGCGTTTTGTCGCCCTTGGGGGCCTGGCACGGCTCTTGCTTTTCTATCCAGTGAGGATCGATGACAGCAACTCATTATCACTGGAGACAAACATGACCAGCATCTCTTCCAAACTCATCGCGTTCGCACTGGCCTTGAGCGTGAACAGCCTGATCGTTGGCGCAGTGGGGTATCTGTTCGAAGTTCAGTGTCACCCGCATCTGTCGGTGATCTCTTTTGCCCGGCAACTCGTCACGCATCAATGGTTCATCTAAGGATCGTTGGGGAAGTCTCCTTGATGCCCTAACACGGTTTCAACTTTTCACTTGTGAAACGGCCCCTAGTCCGGCGAATACGGGCCCTTCACTTCGCCCCATCCCCATTTCGGCATTGGTGCATCGCTTCCGATCGGATTCTCGGTCGTGGTGGAATTGATCACCGCAAGGCGCGAGCCCCACTCCAAATACCCTACGAGCGCGGATCTGAATTCCGGGTCGTCCGGCAGTTTCAACTCGTCCGCCGTGTCCAACAAGAGGGAAACCCAACGTTTACGTTGTTCGTTCGTCAAATGCCGCCCGATATGTTTGGCGACCATCGATGAATGGCTGTGAAGTCCGTCGCCCGAATACAGTTTCGGTCCGCCAAGAACTTCAGCAACAAAATGCGCCACGATGCGGAAGTGGTCTTTGGACATCTGCGCAAATACTGGGCCAAGCACTGCATCGGTCGGGACTCGCTCGTAAAAAGCGCCGAAGAGAGCCTCGATTCGATCAATTCCGCCCACCCACTCAAACAATGTCGGTGTTTTAGCTTCCATACACCCTTTTGAAATCTCGCCGCGATTGCGTGGCACTCGCCAGCGTCGCAGCTTTCAATGAACCACTCGATGCCCCGCCATTGCCGGTATCGAGGCCGCGATCACCCACGCAGATCCGATCAAGGCGAAGTTTACCGCGTTCTCCGCCCAGTTGAAGTGAGTGTGGGGCTCAATGATGATCTTGGGCGCATGCACCAGGATGGCGAATACGATGAACATCGCCGTCAGCAACATGGCAGCCGGGCGGGCTGCGATTCCGAAAAGAATCGCGATGCCGGCGGCAATATGTCCGGCCGCAGTAGCGTACGCCCAAAAAGTCTGACCCGGCGGAAGCCACGCCGGAACCATCTTGACCGTGTAAGCAAGGTAGAAGTGGTGAGCCAAGCCAAAATAAATAAGACCAATGCCAAAGATGAGACGGCCGATCTTGGATAGGCGCTCGGCGGTTGCGGGTTCGAGTCGTGCGCAGTACGCGTAAATGACCAATCCCCCTGCCGCGAGCACCAGATGTTCGGCGACTCCGTACCAAGCGACAAACTCAGACGGATGCGCGATGCCGCCAGGAACGTCAAGGAGTATGACCGCCAGACAGTAGAACACGATGAGTGCCAAAGCACCGGGTGCAGTGCCGCGTTGCCATTGGATTGCCGAGCCCGCCAGCAAAGGAAGGACAGCCACCGCATACCCCAAGGCGGTCTGTCCGGGAACAGCATTGGCCGGTTGCCACACCACCGCGAAGTCCCCCCAGACCAAACCCGTAAGCCCCAGCACGACGGCTCCCAGGCCGTAAATGCCGATACTGACGCTCCGCGCGAATATTCGGTCCAGAATGAGTGCCACTCGATTCCCCCAAAAAATATTCTATATCTTGCGCTGCGCAGCCTGTCCAAATGCCATTGATATCGCGTGAGCGCGGTTGGGGAATTTTGCTCTTCTTGGATGCACTTTTCTTAGGAATCCCGACATCAGGAGCACACGAACCTGACATATTGCATGCGTGAGCGTGACCGGTGCGAGCGACTCCCGTCGGGTACTCGTCAATAATGTTATCGACGCCCGGCAGCACGGATGTGATCGTCAGGGTGTCGATGATGCAGAAAAGTCGCACGCAATGATGCGTGCGCGCTCCCTCGTCCGTGGCGAGCACGTCGCTGCTGCCAAACGCACCGCTGCTATGACTGCCGCCACTCGGCGGCGCGACGGCGCTCATCGTCACGGTTCCGAGACTTGTATGTAACGTTCGTTACATAGTAGCATTCTCTACATATCGAGCCGAAAACTGCAGCTCCTGGAAGAGCTGATCGCCTACTTCATCCGCCATGGCGTAGCCGATATGTCATTGCGGCCGATGGCCAAAGAAGTCGGCACCAGCGCGCGCCTGTTGATTTTTCACTTTCACTCGAAAGAAGGGCTGGTGCACGATGTCCTGGGTGAAATGCAGATTCGCGTGCAGCACTCTCTGAAGGAGTTGGTGGCGAATAACACGGGTACGGATCGCCCTGCGCCGCTAAGAATGTTCTGGGACTGGGCACTCATGGGTCGCAATTTCTCGCATTTGCGAGTGTTATATCAACTGCATATTCTCGCGGGGCAGGATGCCAAGACCTACGGAAAGTATCTAAAGCGCAATTCACTCAATTGGCTTGAAGCGGTGCAGGCAATGCTCAAGCCATCACAACGCTCCTTGGCGACGTTGATTGTCGCCGTATTCGACGGCCTGTTTATCGAAGTGATGAGCAGCGGCGATCGCCGGCGCGCCACGGTGGCCATTGACCAGTTCGTCGATATGGCGCGGAATTACACAGCTGCCCGCGACAGCGATCCCCTGATTCGGGCCAGGAGCCGGCTATGAAATGGCGTTTCGTCGCGAGCGTGCTTGCCTCGCAAATGCTGACATCCAGCCCCGTTTGGGCCGCTTTGATACCGGGCTCAATGGACGTCCACTGGGATAGCGGCAGGGAACCCTGCGTTCCGGCAAACGTATCTATGCCTCTTCAGGTGCATCGCTATGACGCGCATACCTTCATGCTGCGCGAAAATCTGTGCGCCACTTGGGAGGCGCCATTCATGTACCTGCTGATTGGCAGCAAGCAGGCACTACTGATCGACACCGGCGATATCGCAGATCCGAAAATCATGCCCTTGGAATCGACCATCATCAGCCTGCTCCCGGGCGAGGCTGCATCCAAAATGCCACTGATCGTGGTGCACAGTCATGGGCATTTGGATCATCGCGCCGGCGATCCGCAATTTGAACGGGTGCCCGGCATTCAACTGGTGATGTCGAACCTTGATCAAGTGCGTAAGTTTTTTGGCTTCGCCGATTGGCCGAATGGCCGTGCCCAACTTGATCTTGGCGAGCGAATACTCGACGTGCTTCCGGCTCCTGGTCACCATCCGGCGCAGGTGGTGTACTACGATCGCAATACCGGCCTGGTCTTTTCAGGCGATTTCTTGCTGCCCGGGCGCCTGCTGGTCGATGATTTGCAAGCGTACGAGCAGAGCGCCCGGCGCGTAGCAGATTTCCTGAGGGACCGTCCGGTGAGCTATGTGCTGGGCGGGCACATTGAAAAGAGCCGCGCCGGTACATTGTTTCCCTGGCAGTCTACTTTCCATCCCGACGAACACGCATTGCCGCTCACCAAGGCAGACGTGCTTGCGTTGCCCGCTGCCCTCCGAGGATTCAATGGCTTCTACTCGCAGAGCGGGGTTTTCGTCATCGAGAATCCCATTCGCAATCTAATCGCCGCGGCATGTGGTGCGTTGGTCATGTTCGTTGCTCTCGGAATCTTGCTTTATCGAGTGGTCAGCCGACGCAGGCGTCGTCAGCGGCATACCGCTTCGGCTGTATGACGTCGTAGGTCGTATGTGACTGGACGTAGATTGTCGCGGGCCGCCCTACCCATTCGAGATCACGGCACCGATCACCCGTAGTGCGAACGAATACCCCTGTGGCCAACCACTCAAGCGAGGCCCCGCAACGTTGAGCACCTTTAATTCATTCTCCTCGACAAACCGAAGGATCGCATCGGCAGCACGCAGCTTCGTCATCGCTTGAGCGTCGAGAGTGATCAACGGCTTTCTCTCCCGCGCACATAATTTCTGCGTCAGGAGCGTCCCACCCGAGAGTGTCCCGCTAAAGAGGATCACCGTTCCATCGCTGTCTTGGACATTTTTGAGCGTCCGCGCTCTGTTCTGTTCTCCCGCGCGCCGCGCCGCGCTGACCGCTTCCCCTCGGAGAGAAATTTCGGCCCCATCCGGCAACGGCGTGAGCGGATACCGCTCCGGAATTTCTCCATCCTCTGCTCGGCGGTCACTAGGACACCACCCACCACACGAAAAGCCCGCCACAAGCGCGGCATCCAGTGCCCCACGATCCACGCCCGCTTGTCCACCCGAAACGATCTTATTGAGTGCCATGAGGGTCACTGTAGCGAGAAAACGTCACTCCGCGTCGCCCTCAGCATGAGATCTTTTTATCCACGGTTGAAAGTTGCTCACTTGACGCAGAAACGACCATCGCCGTCGCACCAAGGCCGCCCGCAGGGAATCCATTATTCTGCCGTGATCGAAACCTCCGGATGCCTGGCAAATTCGCGAGCCAACCAATCGATGAATACTCGTACGCGAAGCGAAAGTTGTCGCCGATGCGGATAGAGAAGCGATACGGGCGTGGGCGACGGTCGGTGTTGCGGAAGAATTTCAACAAGCGTACCCGATGCGAGATCTGCGACAACGTGGTAGTACGGAACCTGTATGAGGCCAAGACCTAGCCGCGCGGCCGCCACATAGGATTCGGCCGCCGCCACCGTGACGGTGGCTGGTAGCGCGAGATTTCTCAAGACACCTTCCACGGTAAATTCCAGCGGCAATGCGGCGCCTGTGGCCGAGGACATGAAGGCAACGGCAACATGCCCCTCAAGATCCGCGAGTGTTGTGGGCACACCGTAGCGGGCTAGGTACGTGGGATTTGCACACGTAACTTCCGTCAGCATCGCGATTCGTCGTCCGATCATCGCGCCGTCCTGCAGATCTCCCGCACGCAGCACACAATCGATGCCTTCGCGCACGAGATCAACCAGACGGTCGCCCTCGGTCATCAGCAATTGTAGATCTGGATACTCAGCGAGGAACGCCGGCAGCGCAGGCAGCACGAAGTGCCGCGCCAACGTGCCATGCACGTCGACGCGCAGCAGCCCCCGTGGCTTGGCATCCCGAAATGCTGATTCCGCGTCCTCGATCTCTCCCAGAATCGCCACGCAGCGCTGGTAGTACGCCTCCCCGTCCAGCGTCGAGCGGACGCTGCGTGTCGTTCGCTGCAATAGCCGCACACCGAGCCGGGTCTCTAGCTCCTTGATGACCTGCGTGGCGGTCGAGCGCGGGACCTCCAAATCCTGAGCCGCCAAAGTGAAGCTGCCACGATCGACGATCCGGGTGTACAGCCGCATCACGTCCAATCGGTCCATGCGCTCCTTATTGTTCGCAATAGACGAACAGTATTGTCAATCTAGCATAGATTATCTTTGCAGCGACGAACTGCATGCTCTCCTCACCCGGCAATTTCGCCGGAAAGGAGAAAGCAAATGGAACAGAACAACGCAAAAGTCGCCTTGATCACCGGTGCCTCCCGCGGCATTGGAATGGCGGTCGCCGAGCGCCTGGCGCGCGACGGTTTCAAGCTGATCATCAATTACTCCGGGGACGCAGCCCCCGCCGAAGAGCTGGTGAGCAAGCTCGAAGGCGCCGGCGCCCAAGCTATTGCCGTGAAGGCCGACGTCAGTGATCCGCGCGCCGTCCGGGAGATGTTCGATGCCGCAGAGACCACGTTTGGCGGCGTCGACGTGCTGGTGAATAACGCCGGGATCATGGCGCTCTCGTCGATCGCCGAGACCGACGATGCCAGCTTCGATCGGCACATCGCGGTCAATTTGAAGGGCACGTTCAATACGCTCCGCGAGGCCGCGAAGCGGCTGCGCGGCGGCGGACGCATCGTTAACTTCTCGTCGAGCGTCACTACGAGGCTGATCCCGACCTACGGCGTTTACATCGCGACCAAAGCCGCCGTCGAAGGGCTGACAAGCGTCCTCGCCAAGGAACTTCGCGGTCGCAACATCACCGTGAATGCCGTCGCCCCGGGCCCCACCGCCACCGATCTCTTTCTCAAGGGGAAGTCTCAGGAAGTGGTGGACAGCTTGGCCAAGATGGCCCCGCTCGAGCGCTTAGGCCAACCGAGCGATATCGCCGATGTGGTCGCGTTTCTCGCGGGTCCTGACGCCGCGTGGGTCAATGGACAAGTGCTGCGCGTCAACGGCGGCCTCATCTAATCACCAATTTGGAGCTTACGGGAGCAGACCATGAAACAAGTCATCGTAATCACCGGGGCATCGAGCGGTTTCGGCGCCCTCGCCGCTCGCCGCTTGGCGGACGCCGGCCACACCGTATATGCCGGCATGCGCGCCACCACCGGCCGCAACTCGACCCAGGTTGAGGCAGTAAATCAATACGCGAAGGAGCACCATGTGGACCTGCGTGCCATCGAAATGGATGTGGCCACCGACGCATCATGTGCTGCGGCGATTCGCCGGATCATTGCAGAGCAGGGCCACCTCGATGTCGTTATCCATAACGCGGGCCATATGTCCTTCGGTCCCGCCGAGGCCTTCACCCCCGAGCAATTCGCGGAGCTCTATGACGTGAACGTCTTGAGCACTCAGCGAGTCAATCGCGCCGCGCTCCCGCAGCTGCGCAAGCAGGGCAAGGGCCTCATCGTGTGGGTATCGAGCAGCAGTACGCGCGGTGGCACGCCACCGTACCTATCGCCCTACTTCGCCGCGAAAGCTGCCATGGACTCATTGGCCGTAAGTTATGCGAGCGAGCTCACCCGCTGGGGCATCGAGACCAGCATCGTCGTGCCGGGGGCATTCACCAAAGGAACCAACCATTTTGCGCACGCGGGCGCACCGTCCGATACCGCTCGCGCCGTCGAGTATAACGAGGGCCCGTATAAAGGCGTTCCCGAGACCGCGCTTAAAGGACTTGCGAGCCTGGAGCCGGCAGACGCCGACGCGGGCTCGGTCGCGGCGGCCATTGTGAATGTGGTCCATGCCCCCTTCGGCAAGCGGCCGTTTCGCGTCCACGTGGACCCTTCCCAAGATGGGGCGGAGATCGTTAACGGCGTCGCCGATCGTGTCCGCGCGGAGATGTTTCGGCGTATCGGGCTGGAAGATCTGCTGCATCCGGCGATCAAGGGCTAGGTGAGTTGATGGACGAATGGAATCGGCGGCACGGGCGAATTCGTGCCGCCGACTTGGCTTCCGTGGCCCGAAAGGCTGATGCGTAACCCCAAAAGCATAATACAGTAAATTTATACTATTTCAGCACGCAATCGCGAGGGCGCGGGATGATGTCAAACTATCGCCACTGCGCCGCTTCGGTCTGCTTCTGCCGATAAATAGGCCGCACGATCAACAGCAGCGAGATGGCGGCCAATGCGGCACAGAACACCACGATAAACAGGCTGTAGCGAATTTTTATGGGATCGTGAAAGATATGATCATTCACGTACGGCACCAAGGTCGGACCAACACCCAGCCCCAAAGCATTGACGACGAACAAGTAAACTGCCGACACCTGAGCGCGATATTGATTCGGCGTGACTTGGTTGATCGCCATGGGGCCGACGCCGTTATACGCGTTGAACGTAAGCCCAGCCACGAACATGGCGACCCAAATCAGCGGCACAGAAGGCATAAACGCCGGCAGACTGCCGAAGACCGCGATCCCGCACGCCGAGATCAGGGCGACGATAATCGGTGCGTCCCGCCTGCCCTTCCGCGTCAGGCGGTCGCATAGAATCCCGGCTAAGAGCATGCCGGTCGAATTCATCAAAATCGTGGAAACACCCAGCACCTTGCCGACTTGTCCCGCGGTAACACCGTAGGCGCGGATCAAGGCGGTCGGAAGCCAGGCCGCCACGGAGTAGCCGCACATGGACAGCAACGCCAGCGCGACAAAATACAGCCCATAGAATTTTCTATTCAGCCATACGTAGTTGAGCACTTCGCTCAGCGGCGGCCTGAGGGTTGCCGCTGCGGGCTCAACAGCCGACTGCCTTCGCAGAAGCCCGCGGCGCGCCGGCTCGCGAAACGTCAACATCAGCAGCGGCAAGACGACTCCCGGCGCTCCGGTGACTATGAACACCATTTGCCAGGCGCGTACCTCCCCCAGCAGCGGCAGGGTGTACGTGGCGCCTGCATGGGAAACGGCCGCAACGACGATGCCGCCGACCAGAAATGCAGTGCCGGCACCGATTGTGATGCCGATGTTGTACACACCGAATGCACGGCCCAGCTTGGAAAGCGGAAAGCTGTCGGTGATGATGGAGTACGCGGCAGGTGACAGGGCAGCCTCGCCGATGCCCACACCGACGCGCGCCATGAAGAGCTCGGTGGCCGTACGGGCAATCCCGCACAGGGCCGCCATGATGGACCAGATGAACACACCGGCTGCAATGATCGCCCGCCGGCTGTGCCGGTCCGACAAGCGCGCAATCGGCAGGCCCAGAAAGGTATACAGCAGCGCAAATGCCAGTCCTTGCAGCATGCCGATCTGCGTATCGCTGATATGCAAATCGCGCTTCATCGGCTCGACCAGCAATGAAATCGTCGTCCGGTCGATGAAGGAGAATATGTACATCAGCATGAGTACGGCGACGCTGTACCACGCGGCAAACGATGATGGATAAGACGGATCGCCGTTGGCGGACCCGTCCGTCGCTGTGGACTGCGCTGCCATCTGCCCCCGCCCTGTTCATTCGAAGCTTACGCGGTTGCAGACTCTCGCTGCGCATCCGCCATCGCAATACCCCGATGTTCGGGACCCCAGGTCACCAGCAATGAAATGACGATGACCATCGTGCCCACCACGCTCGCCATGGCAAGTCCGTAATTATTACCATGCCCTTCGGCAATCATCACCTGTATCGGTAAATTGTATGAGGCTGCGAAATTGCCGAGCTGATAGACGAAGCCCGGGAAGGTGGCGCGAATCTCGGGCGGAGAAAGCTCATTCAAATGCACCGGGATGATGCCCCAGGCGCCTTGCACAGAGACTTGCATGAGGAAGGCGCCCAGCCCTAGGACCACGGGTGTGGTTCCAAATGCCCAGAACGGAATGATGGGCAACGCGAGCAGTGCCGCGATCGCAATGGCGCGACGCCTGCCGATGCGTTCCGACAGCCAGCCGAATCCGATGCCGCCGCAAATTGCGCCGATATTGGCGATCGCCGTCATGAGCGACAAGGTCTTGGTGTCGAAACCATGCTGGATCTTCAGGAACAAATTCGGATAGGCGTCTTGTGAGCCGTGGCTGAAGAAATTAAAAGCTGTCATGAGAATGATGGCATATACAGCCAGCTTCCACTCGCGGAGCAGAACTTCGAGCAGACCGGACGACTGTTTCTTCGACCGCTGCTCGGTCCATGCGGGCGATTCATCGATACCCATCCGAATGAAAAACACCAGAACCGCGGGAACAATGCCCAGTAAGAACATATAGCGCCAGCCCAATCGATCGTACAAAAAGTATGATGCGATCGAGGCGACGAAATAGCCGCTGGGATAACCCGCCTGTAACAGGCCGGACACGGCGCCCCGCGCACGCACCGGTATGGTTTCGAATGTCAGGGCGGATCCGATTCCCCACTCCCCACCCATGGCTATGCCAAACAGGAAACGCAGGATCAGAAAGGTGGCAAGCGATGGTGCAAACCCGGAAGCCGCTTCCAGAACCGAAAACGCCAGGATATTCCACATCAGCGTTGGTTTGCGGCCGAAACGGTCGGCGAGCCGTCCGAAAGCAAACGCCCCGATCGGGCGTGCAGCCAGAGTCAAAAACACCGCCTGCGACACGCTTTTCACATCAACATGGAAAGTCGTGGCGACGTCCTTGAACATGAACACCATGAGAAAGAAATCGAACGCGTCCAGTGTCCAGCCGAGATAGGCGGCCAGCACGACATTCTTTTGACTCTTTGTCCACTTCATCCGAATTTCCGCCGATCTTCGCCTGATCGTAGCGTTCACTGGCGCAATTGTCGACATGAGGGGCATGTCTGAGCAGCATTCGGTATGGCTATACAGGTCACCTACTTCCATTCCGACGCTGTTCGGCCGAAACTAATCGTTGCTGAAAGACTCTGATAAAAATCGGCCGGCCAGTTTCGGGGGCACACAGTGAATAGACCCTTGCACGAATATCCGATGCGCAAGCTCAATCGGCCTGAACCATGCGTGGCTGTGCAAAATGTCGCTGACGGCATCGTCTATGTAAGCTGCGGCCTGAAATACGAGCCTGGCTTGCCCTCGCTCATCGACTATCTGGCACGCGCCGCAGAACTGCGCCCGAACACAACCTTTCTGGCGGAGCGGGACGCAGCCAAGCAGTGGCGCAGATTGACGTATGCGCAGGCCGCGCGTGATACCGGTGCGGTGGCGACCTGGCTCATTCGCGAGGGACTGGGGCCGCAAAGCGCTCCGGTCATGATTTTGTCGGAGAACGGCATCGAGCATGCACTGCTGATGCTCGGCGCGATGCGGGCGGGCGTCGCAGCGGTTCCCGTGTCACCCACCTATTCCTTCGGAAACGATCTTTCCCGATTAGGATACGCATTGGAATTGACGGCGCCGGGACTGGTGTTCGCCGGCGACGCGATTCGCTATGCCGCCGCACTTGAATATGTCAAAGCCCCAGGGCGACGAACGATTGCCGGTGATCAGTTCTCGGAACTTCTGCGCGACGTCGATGAGGCGGCGGTAGCGGCGCGCCGCTTGGAGATAAACGACGACACGATCGCGAAAATTTTGCTCACATCCGGATCCACCGGACAGCCCAAGGGCGTCATCAATACTCACGGCAACATTGCCGGCTCGGTCCAGATGGTCCGACTGGTGGGTGAACCCTTCAGCGCCGACCGAACGCATACCGTCGTCGATTGGCTTCCTTGGCATCACGCCTTCGGCGGCAACGCCGTGTTCAACGGTGTACTCGCGATGGCCGGCACGCTGTACATCGATACCGGCCGGCCGGTGCCCGGTCTGTTCGACGCCACCATCGAGAACTTGCGGGAAATCTCACCGACCAGTTTTGGCTGCGTACCTGCGGCTTTTGGAATGCTCGCTGCGGCGCTCGAGCGGGATGCAGATCTGCGGCAAAAGTTTTTCAAGAACATGCGCGGACTTGGATATGGCGGTGCATTGCTGCCCCAGCCCATCTGGGAGCGCATGCAAAGAGTGACGGTCGAGGAGATCGGTGAACAGCTGCCCTTCGGCACCGGATGGGGAATGACGGAGACTACCGCCACCGGCGTCGCGGTGTACTGGAACACGAAACGCACCGGCCTCCTGGGACTGCCGCAGCCCGGCGTGACGCTCAAGCTGGTGCCCATCGGCGATCGGATGGAGCTGCGAATCAAAGGTCCGCACATCATGAGCGGCTACTACAAGGCCGACGCGCTGAATGCCGCGGCTTTTGATGAGGAAGGCTACTTTAGAACCGGCGATGCCGTTCGCTGGGTCGATCCACAACAGCCCATTGAAGGCCTCGAGTTTGCCGGGCGCATCGCGGAAGACTTCAAGTTGCTGTCCGGAACGTGGGTCCAGGCGAGCATCGTGCGCCGTGACTTGGTTGAGGCATTGCAGCCCCATGTCAGCGATGCCGTGATCTGCGCGCCCGATCACCCATGGCTGGGGGCGCTCATCTGGATGATAGGCCCTGACGATGAGCGTGCGCGCGCCCGCCTCGCTGAAAAGCTCGCCGCGTTCAATCGCGCGCGCCAGGGCAGCGCCGACACGATCGCGCGGCTGCTGATATTGAAGGAACCGCCGTCGCCGGAGGCCGGCGAGATCACCGACAAGCGTTCCATCAACCAGCGCCTGGTGATGCGACGCCGGGCAAGCGAGGTCGAACTGCTGTACGCACAGCACATCGACCCCGGCATCATCGAGCCGGCGACCGCAACTGAGGAACTGCCAATCAAGGCGCGGGGTTGAGCACCGGCGCACGAGAGCATGCCACTATTGGCGGCGCGGCATGGCGGCCGCACAGCGAGCCTGGGTCAATTTTCGAGGATTCCACGTGACGAAGAAAGTCTGTGTGATAACCGGATCGTCGTCCGGCATCGGCGCCGCGAGCGCGATTTTATTTGCTCAGCGCGGCTGGGATGTGTGCGTGAACTATTCGAAGGAGCGGGAGCCGGCGGAGAAAGTTGCCGCAGCTTGCAGCGGCTACGGTGCCGATGTGCTCATCGAGCGCGCGGACGTATCGGACGACGCCCAATGCGTACACATGGCAGAGCGGGTCAAAGAGCGCTTCGGACGCTGCGATACGCTCGTCAATAACGCCGGGACCACAAAGTTCGTCGACTTGAAGGATCTGAAGGGGCTGGATGCCGCCGATTTTCAAAGGATCTATGCGGTCAACGTCATAGGTCCCTTTCAAATGACTCGCGCCTTCGCACCCCTGCTTCGAGACAACGCCGGCGCCGCAGTGGTCAATGTATCGTCCATCGCTCCGTTGCTGGGAGGCGGATCGAGTATCGCGTACATTGCGTCGAAAGGCGCGCTCAACGCACTCACGCTGGTCTTGGCGAAGGTACTGGGACCGCAAATCAGAGTGAACGTGGTCGCGCCCGGCATGGTCGATTCGCCCTGGCTCAGGAACGGACTGGGTCCCGAGCGCTTCGAGGCCATGTTGCGCAGTTACGAGTCGGCATCCGCGCTCGGCACACTGGTATCGCCCGAAGACGTGGCCGAAACCATTTACTACGTGGGCGCCATTGCCTCGAAGACCACCGGCGAGGTACATCTGGTCGACGGCGGGCGGCGAATCGGCAGCTAGTACGCCGATGTGCGCGGCATGCGGATGCTTTGATAAGCTTGCCCCCTTCTTTCGGGAGACTTAACACATGCAAGGCAGATTCGAAAAACGCGGCGATGTCGGCATCGTTTGGATCAACAATCCCCCGGTCAACGCCATCAGCGTCGGGGTTCGTGAGGCGATCATCGATGGCGTGACCAAGCTTGCACAAGACCCAGAACTCAAGGCAGGCATTCTCGCGTGTGAGGGTCGAACCTTCATGGCCGGCGCGGATATAACCGAATTCGGCAAGCCTCCTTTGTCGCCCAGCCTGCACGATGCCATCAAGGCGGTGGAAAATTCCGCCAAGCCCATCGTCGCCGCCATTCACGGCACGGCATTCGGAGGCGGCCTGGAGGTCGCCCTCGCCTGCCATTATCGGGTCGCCATTGCGAGCGCCAAGGTCGGACTGCCCGAAGTCAAACTCGGTCTGCTTCCCGGCGCAGGGGGCACGCAGCGCCTCCCGCGGCTGATCGGCGTTGAAGCCGCACTCGGCATGATCGTTTCCGGCGATCCCATTCCCGCAACACAGGCCGCCAAGGCAGGCGTGATCGACAAGCTCATCGAAGGTGATTTGCTCGAGGGCGCCATCGCCTACGCGGAAGACCTTGTCGCTCGCAAGGCCCCGTTGCGCAAGGTTCGCGACATCAATGTCGAACCCGGCAAGGCGCCGGCTGGATTTTTCGAGGAAGCCCGCAAGCGCATCGCCGGGGAAAAGAAAAACCTATTTGCGCCGCAACGCATTGTCGATGCCCTGGAAGCGGCTACGCTGCCCTTCGAGAAGGGCATGGCCCGCGAACGCGAATTGTTTATCCAGTGTGCGCAGAACAGCCAGTCCAAGGCGCTGCAGCATGTCTTTTTTGCCGAGCGCAAAGCCGCCAACGTGCCGAATCTGGACAAGAGCGTCACCAAGCGCGACATCAAGTCGGTGGCCATCATCGGCGCCGGCACGATGGGCGGCGGCATCGCCATGAATTTCCTGAATGTCGGCATTCCCGTGACGCTGCTCGAAATGAAGCAGGAAGCGTTGGATCGCGGCGTCGCCGTGATCCGCAAGAACTACGAAAACACCGCTTCGAAGGGCAAGCTCACGCTGGAGCAAGTCGGGCAGCGCATGGGACTGTTGAAACCCACGCTGTCCTACGAGGATTTGACCCAGGCCGATCTGATCATCGAAGCCGTGTTCGAAACCATGGCGATCAAAAAAGACGTGTTCGGCAAGCTCGACAGGGCTGCCAAAAAGGGTGCCATTCTCGCGTCGAACACTTCCTACCTCTCCATCGATGAAATTGCCGGTTCGACATCACGGCCGAGCGATGTGGTGGGCATGCACTTCTTCTCGCCCGCCAATGTGATGCGGTTGCTGGAAATCGTTCGCGGCGCAAAGACGGCGCAGGACGTTTTGATGACGGTCGTCGATGTGGCCAAGCGCATCAACAAGGTCGGCGTGGTGTGCGGCAATCGCGACGGATTCATCGGCAATCGCATGCTGGGCGGCTACTCTTACCAAGCATCGTTGATGGTGCTCGAGGGTGCCATGCCGGAACAGGTTGACGCCGCGTTGCGAAATTTCGGAATGCCGATGGGCGTACTGCAAATGGGTGATTTGGCGGGCCTCGACGTCGGCTACAAGTCCCGCAAGGATCGCGATCCGGCGAGCTTCGATGGGCGGGTGTCTCGCTCGGCGGATCTGTTGGTGGAAATGGGCCGAATGGGTCAAAAAACCCAGGCGGGATACTACGACTATGCGCCGGGCGATCGCACGCCCCGGCCGTCGGCGGTGGTGGCCGACATCATCGAGAAGGTTTCCAAGGAATATGGCATCACACGCCGCAAATTCACGGACGAGGAAATCGTGGAGCGCTGCTTTCTGGCGTTGATGAATGTCGGTTGCGAAGTCTTGAGCGAAGGTGTGGCGTATCGTTCCAGCGACATCGACATCGTCTATCTGTATGGCTACGGTTTCCCCGCCTATCGCGGCGGCCCGATGTTCTGGGCCGAAAACGAAGTGGGGTTGAAAACCGCTCTGGAAAAACTCAAGAAATACAGCGACGAGACCGGTGGGAAGTGGCTCAAGGTGTCGCCGCTTCTCGAACAGCTGGTTGCGCAGGGCAAAGGATTCGCCGGCGTCGGGCAATAGCAGATTGGCCGGCCGCCCAATAGCGGCCGCTGCATCTGGCCGATTGCAGTCGGCCGCTATTGAGCGGCCGTCAGGCCTCGATACTTCATCATGGCATCGATCGTCGGTGCCTTGCCGCGCCATGCCACATACATGGCCGCAAGATCTTGAGTATTGCCCCTTGATAGGATCATGCGCCGGAATCGATCACCGTTGGCGCGCGTCAAGCCGCCATGATCGTCGAACCACTGATAGGCATCATCGTCCAGCATCTGCGTCCACAGATAAGCGTAATAGCCGGCCGAATATCCGCTGTTCCAGATGTGACTGAAATAGCTGGACCGGTATCGGGGGGGTACCGCGTGCATGTCCAATTGCGCTTTGGCCAGAGCCTGCTGTTCGAATTCATCCGGCTTTTGCAAGGCAGCGTCAGCCGACAGCGCATGCCACTGCATATCGAGTTCGGCGGCCGCCAATAACTCCGTCAGCCCGTAGCCCTCCGCGAAGTTGCCGGCCTTCTTGATCTTGGCCACCCATGCGGCGGGCATCGGCGCGCCGGTCTTATAGTGTTTGGCGTAGTGTTTGAACACGTCGGAATATATCGCCCAGTGCTCATTGAACTGCGACGGAAACTCGACAAAATCACGCGCGGTCGAGGTTCCCGAGAGGCTGGGATACTGCGTGTTGGCAAACATTCCATGCAGCGCGTGACCGAATTCGTGGAACATCGTGGTGACGTCGTCGAAGCTGATGAGCGCGGGCTCTCCCGGCGCGGGTTTCGGCAGATTTGCCACGTTATAAATGACCGGCAAGGTGCCGAGCAGCTTGGATTGGCCGACAAATTCCGACATCCACGCGCCGCCGTTCTTGTTGTCGCGCTTGAAGTAATCGGTATAGAAAAGCGCCAACGGTTTGCCGTTGACATCGGTGATTTGAAAAACGCGCACGTCCGGTTCGTACACCGGAATATCCTTTCGTTCCTTGAAGGTTATTCCATACAGCCTGTTTGCCGCGTAGAAAACGCCGTTTTGAAGCACATTGTTGAGTTCGAAAAACGGCTTGATCTGCGCCTCGTCGAGATCATATTTGGCTTTGCGCACCTGCTCGCCGTAGAACTCGCGATCCCATGGCTGCAGCTGGAATCCGCCCTGCTGCGCATCGATCACTGCCTGCATATCCTTGGCCTCGGCGGCCGCCTTCGCGGCCGCCACCGGCACCAGCGCGTCCATGAACTGCAACGCCGCTTCGGGCGTTTTGGCCATCTGGTCCTCGAGCTTCCACGCCGCGTGGCTGGGGAAGCCGAGAATGCGCGCACGCTGGGCCCTGAGTTGGGCGAGGCGCGCGATGATCTCCCGCGTATCGTTGGCATCGCCGTGCTCGGCACGGTTCCATGAACTGCCGAATATGGTCTCGCGCGTGGCGCGGCTGCTCAAGGATTCGAGCACCGGTTGTTGCGTGGTGTTTTGCAGCGGGATGAGGTAGCCCTTGGCATTTCGGCTGCCGGCGGACTGGGCCGCGGCAGCGAGTTGAGCATCGCTGAGACCCGCAAGAGCGGCTTTATCCTCCGTCACGAATGCACCCGCCTTGGTCGAGTCGAGCAATTTCTTTGAAAACGCATCCGACAGCGACGAGGCCTCTTTGTTGAGCTTTTTCAGCTGCGCTTTTTCCTGATCGGACAGGTTGGCACCTGAATGGACGAACTGGTCGTATTCCCTCTCGACCAGCCGCAGCGATTCCGGATCCAATCCCAGCGACGCGCGCTGGGCGTAAACGGCGGCGACGCGCGCAAAAAGCTTACCGTGCAAGCGGATCGCGTCCTGGTGTGCGGCAAGCTGCGGCGCCAGCGCGGTCTTCGCCTGCTGCAGCACCGGGTTGGTATTCGCCTGACTTACGCCGTTGAATGCGGCCGATGAGCGGGCCAGCAGCCGCCCGCTGCGCTCCATCGCCACGAAAGTATTCTCGAAAGTCGGGGGCGCCGGATTATTGGCGATCGCATCGATCTCGGCGAACTGCTGCGCCATCCCCGCCTCGATTGCCGGCTGATAGTCCTCATCCTTGATCCTGTCGAACCGCGGCGCGCCAAACGGCAGGGTGCTCGGTGCGTAGAACGGATTGGACGGGCCGAATTCGGCCGCCGCGGCGTTCAGCGATCCGCCAATGGTCAGCGCGCACAGGGCCGCAAACATACAATTTCTGTAATTCAAGATGGTCATCCGTAGCTGGCGTGGCGCCGTAATTATACGGGAGCGACCGGCCATTCCGGCCACTTCTTTGAAGGCGGCGCAGGCGCACGGCCTGAAGATCGTCGGGAAGGCGTAGAATGGCGCATTGATTACAATCCGGTGACCGGGGAGACGTTGGTTCCGATGCCCAAAAAAAAGCGCGCACAGCGCATGTCGCCCGATAAGCGACGCGAGCAAATCATGGACAGCGCCGTGGCCCTCATCGTCAACCGCGGGCTGTCAAGTTGCACGCTCGAGGTCGTCGCCGTCGAGGCTCGCATCAGCAAACCCCTCATTTATAAATACTTCCCCAAGCTTGCGGATTTGTTCAAGGCGCTGGTCGAACGCGAATATCGCTTTTTGCGCCGCCGCGGCCTCGATGACTTGCCGAAAAATGCAGCTTATGAAGAGGTTATCCACCGTTCCAATCTACGCTCGATGGAGTATCTATATGAGCGCGGCCCGATCATGCGGTTGCTGGCGAGCGATCGCTCGATTGCCGGCTTGGCGAAGCGCCAAGACCGCGACGAACGCGGCGTCATGATCGACTATTTCACAAAGCGATGCATGGAAGTGTACGGCTTTCCCAATGATGTGGCGCGGGTGTGTTCGGTCATGACCGTCAACGCTCCGATCTTGTCGGCTCGCGCACTGCGCAGCAGCGGTATCGCCGCGCACCGAGCTGCCGAGATTTGGAGCGAGTTCATCGTCGGCGGAAATAACACCCTCCAGCTGAAGTACGGCAAGCGCAAGGCGGCCAAGCCGCGCAGGAAGAAGAATGTGGTTTCTTGACTTGACGCCCGTTTCTTGACTTGACGCCCGTTTGTTGACTTGGCGGGCGCTTAATTATACTTTAAATCTAATACGGTCCATTTGGAGCGCCCCCATGACCTACGCAGCGAATCGCTTCTACTGCGATGCCGACAGCCACATCATGGAGACCAGGGACTGGGTCGCCAGATTCGCCGATCCGGAGGTTCGCGCAAAACTGCCGGAAATGAGCCTGCTGAAGTCGGGCACGAAAAGCTTTGAAATCATTCAGCAGGCCGTCGTAAAGCAGCGGGAACGCGCCGCAAAGGGTGCGCCGGCGGTCGATGTGGTGAAGGGCCTGAAGGGATGGAGTGCGCCCGGCGCCTTCGATGCCGGGGAAAGAAAGGCCGCTTTGGACGATCTTGGCTTCCAGCGGCAATTGGTGTTCTCGACCTTCTCCGCGTCGCAGTACTTGCATCACGACGACATGGACGTGCGCTACGGCGGAATCCGCGCGCACAACCGCGCGATGTCGGCGTTCTGCGGCAATGACTCGCGTCTCATCGCGGCCGGTCAGCTGTCATTGACCGATCCCGTGCGCTGCGTCGCGGAAATGTCGGAGGGAGTGCGATTGGGTTGCGGCGCATTCTGGATTCCGGGCATGCCCGTCGGGGATAAATCGCCGGGACACCCCGATTTTGACGTTGTTTGGCAGGCATTTTGCGACCTGAATGTTCCGTTTCTGCTGCATGTGGGTCCCAACAGCCCCACCAAGATTGCGTCCTACGAAAATAACGGCCGGCCGCGGCCGAAAGACATCACGGGCGCCGAAGGCGGCGAAAACCTTCGGGTCCGGGATTTCATGCTGCTGTCCATCGGACCGCAACAGTTTCTCACCGCCCTGGTGTTAGACGGTGTATTCGAACGATTTCCCCGATTGCGCGGCGGCGTCATAGAACTCGGGGCCGGTTGGGTGCCGGAGTATCTACGGTCGCTTGATCTTAGCCAAAAGATTTTCAAGCGCACCGACCCTTCGGTCGAAGCCTTGCCGTTGCGGGCATCGGACTACATTCGCCGCGCGGTGAAATTCACCCCTTTTCCCGGCGAAGACGTAGGCCGGCTGATCAGGGATGCCGGGGCGGAACTGTTCATGTTCTCGAGCGACTACCCGCATCCGGAAGGCACGGACGATCCCATCGGCCGTTTCGAACGCACTTTCGACGGCATTACCGAAGAAGCCAAAAACAAGTTCTACAGCGAAAATTTTCAGGAATTGATGGCCTCGGCCAAAACGCCGTAGCAAGCATCGCGGCCGTAGAAAGCATCACGGGTGCGCCGGAGAGGCGCGATTTACATATGCGCTTCGGCGGGCACGGCGTCCTTGGGCGGAACTTTGGGCCTCTCGCGCATCGGCAGTTCCGGGATCATCAAGGTGGCCGCAAGCGCGATGATCACCACGATGATGCTCAGAAGAAACACGTGTGTCACCGAATCCGCAATCAGTACGCGGATGGGCTCGGGAAGATCCATCACGCCCGAATGAATTTGGGCATCGACCGATAAACTGCGCAGCTTGGACAGGTTCATGGACGGCATGCCCTGGTGCGCGGCCCACGACATGAGCTTGGTATTGAGATCACTGGTCAGCAGCGTGCCGAATATTGCCACGCCCACTGTGGAGCCAATCTGGCGAAAAAACTGATTGGCACTGGTTACGACGCCGATTCGGTTCATGGGCACGGCATTCTGAATCGCAACGCCGTACAAGCTCTGCAGCGGGCCCAAGCCCACACCGAGAACCGCCATGCGCCAGCCCAGTTCAAACCGCGACGTATGGTAAGTCATCTGGCTCATCAAGAGCGTTGCGATCAGCAGCACGATCATGCCGAACAGCATGAACGGCTTATAGCGCCCCGTACGGGTGACCAGTCTTCCGCTGATGGTCGCGGCGACGATCAATCCCAGCATCAGAGGCAAGGTCGACAGGCCACTGGTGGTGGCCTGGACACCCTGACCCAGCTGCATGAACAAGGGCAGAAACGCCACCACGCTGAGGAAGGACATCGATGAGAAGAAACCCGCGGTGTTGGCCCAGGCGAACACCTTGTTGCCGAACAATTCCATGTGAATGATCGGGTCTTTTACCCTTTTTTCCACGATCACGAACAGAATCGTGCAGACGACGAACATGGCCAGAAGCCCGAGCACCAGCGGCGAGTCCCAGGCATACTTTTGGCCGCCGAAAGTCAGCGCCAGCAGCAGCGGCACGCATGCGGCAGCAATCAGCACCGCACCCAGGTAGTCGATGGTTCCTTTGGAGGCATGGGATAGCTTGGGCATCTTGGCGATCACCATGAATAGCGCCACGAGACCCACCGGCAGATTCAGATAAAATACCCATCGCCAACCTTCGACAACGTGGCCGGCGATGGACATGGTTCCGTGGTCTGTAAAATAGCCGCCCAGCAATGGACCGACGGCACTGGCGAGACCAAACACACCTCCGAACAGGCCGGCAAACCTGCCGCGCTCCCGCGGCGGGAACAGATCCGCGATGATGGCGAAGGCAGTCGTGAACAAAGCACCGCCGCCCAGACCCTGAATCGCGCGGAACACCACCAGCTGAACCATGCCACCGCCCAAAAGCGGCAGCGTGCCAAATTCTCCCGCGAGTCCCGACAGCCACGAACCAACCAGAAACAGCCCGATGCCGGCCAGCAATATGGGTTTTCGCCCGTATAGATCCCCCAACTTGCCCCACACCGGCACCATCACCGTCGAGGATAAAAGGTAGGCGGTGGTCACCCACGAGTACAGTTCGAGGCCATGCAATTGACTGATGATCACCGGCATGGCCGTGGAAACAATGGTCTGGTCCAACGCCGACAGCAGAAAGACGATCATCACCCCAATGATGGTTATCCGGCGCTCGGCGTCCGTGAAATGCGCCGTCGTCAAGAATTGAACTCGCTCATTGGTGCATTATCGCAGTGCGCCTTCCGCGCAGCACGAATTTTTGAATCTTTCCGGTCGCGGTTTTCGGCAATTCATTCACGAAGTGAAACGCGCTGGGCACTTTGAAATGCGCGAGCGCGCCGCGCGCGAAATCGCGCAGCTCAGTGGCGGTCGCGGACACGCCGATGCGCAGCACCACGAACGCATGCGGCGACTCACCCCACTTCTCGTGCGGCATGCCGACCACCGCAACTTCGAGCACTGCCGGGTGGCGCAGCAATGCACCCTCGACTTCGATCGAGGAGATATTCTCACCGCCGCTGATGATGACGTCCTTGAAGCGGTCCCTGATCTCGATATAGCCATCGGGATGTACGACGGCCCCATCCCCCGAATGAAACCAGCCGCCCGCGAACGCCGTCGCAGTCGCTTCGGGATCATTGTAGTAGCCGCGCATGACGACGTTTCCTCGGGCGACGATTTCGCCCATCGTCGCACCGTCTTGCGCAACGTCCCGCATCTGGCCATCCACCACCCGCAGTTCCCCGGAGGTGATCAATTCAATGCCCTGGCGAGCTTTCAACGTCGCGCGGTCGGCGCCGGAAAGCGCCACGTGCTCCGGCAAAGGCTCACAAATGCTGATGAACGGCGCCGTTTCCGTGAGGCCATACGCTTGCGTCACGTCCCAGCCGAGTTCCGATTCCAGACGTTCAATGGTTGCTGCGGCCGGAGGCGCCCCGGCGGTGATCACACGTACGCCTCGGGGCAGCTGCCTGCGGCCAGCTTCAGGTCCGTTGGCTATGGCAATGAGCACCGTCGGCGCGGCGCAAAGATGGGTCACGCGCTCATGCCGCACGCTCTCATAGACAGCCGGCGCGTCAACGGTGCGCAGACACACATGTGTGGCACCGGCGGCCGTAACGGTCCACACGAATGTCCATCCGTTGGCATGGAACATCGGCAAGGTCCACAAGTAGCGATCGGCGGGCGTCATTGGCCAATGTGTCAGGGTTCCCACCGAATTCATCCATGCATTGCGATGTGTGATCATCACGCCTTTCGGGCGAGATGTGGTGCCGCTGGTGTAGTTGATCGACAGCAGATCCGTCTCTACCATTTCCGGGGACTCGAATACCTCTGCACTGCGCTCGATCAACGCCTCGTACGATAGCCAGCCGGCCTTCTCGCCCTCGAGGGCAACGAAATGCTGCACCTCCGGCATCCGCGCTCGAACGCTGTCGACCATATTCAAGTAGTCGGCGTGTACGCACAGCACTTTCGCGCCGCTATGCGTGGCCACGTAAACGAAATCATCCGCCGACAGGCGGTAATTGATCGGCACAATGACCGCCCCCATTTGCGGTATCGCGTAGAATTGCTCGAGGTGCTGATGCGTGTTGGGCGCGATCGTCGCCACACGGTCGCCCTTGGCGACACCCAGCTTGGCGAGCGCGACGCTCCAGCGGTCGCAACGCTCGCCGAATTGCGCATACGTGAGGTGCAGATTCCCATCGACGACGGCTTCGCGCCGGCCATGCAGTTTGCGTGCGCGGCGCGCGAATTCCAGGGGTGTCAGCGGCGTTTCCATCCGTATTTAAGCGTACCAGATTGACGCCCTGCAGGCAGATCCTGCCACCCGCCCACCACACAGCCCCAAGCACAGGGGACCCGTGAAAGCCGCTCACTTCTCGATAAGAATGGCTCGAAAATCGTTGACGTTGGTCAAAGTGGGCCCGGTGATCACCGAATCGCCTAGCGCGCTGAAGAACCGATGCGCATCGTTTTCTCCCAGCATGTCGCGCGGGTTCAGCCCCAGCGCCCTGGCACGCGCCAGCGAGTCGGGACTCATGTACGCGCCCGCGATTTCTTCCTGGCCGTCGACGCCGTCGGTGTCGCCGGCCAGCGCATGGATTCGCTCATGCCCTTCGAGCGCGATCGCAAGGGATAGCAAGAACTCCACGTTGCGCCCTCCGCGGCCGCTGCCGCGGACCGTCACCGTGGTTTCCCCTCCGGACAGCAAGATGCACGGTGCGCTGACGGGTTGATCGCGCGCGGCAACCTGCAGCGCCACGCCCGCAAAGACCTTGCCGACGTCGCTCGCTTCGCCTTCGATGGCATCGCCCAGTATGTGCGCCGCTATTCCTGCGTGGCGAGCCACTCCTGCAGCAGCCTCCAGCGCCATCTGCGGTGTCGCGATGGTGCGCACTGCGGCGCGCGCGAGTCGCGGATCGCCCGGCTTGACCGATTCACCCCGGCCGCTCTCCAGCAGCTCGAGCACCTCACGCGGCGGTTCGATGCCATGGCGGCGCAATATGCGCAGCGCATCTGCGCAGGTCGTGGGATCGGCCACGGTAGGCCCGGAGGCGATGTCCACCGGCCGATCACCCGGCACGTCGGAGATCAGCAGGGTGAGCACCTGCGCCGGAAAACAGGCGGCGCCGAGCCGTCCGCCCTTGATGGCGGAGAGATGCCGCCGCACGCAATTCATTTCACTGATGGTTGCACCCGACGCCAGCAGCGCCCGACTGACCGTCTGCTTCATGTCGAGCGTCAGGCCGTCGGCGGGCAGCGGCAACAACGCCGATCCGCCGCCTGAGATCAGACACAGGACCAGATCCTCTTCCCGCAGATCACCGACCAGCCCAAGCATTCGCCGTGCGGCACGCATTCCTGCCGCGTCGGGGACGGGATGCGCCGCTTCGACGATCTCAATATGCTTGCAAGGCACGGCGTAACCGTAGCGCGTCACCACCAGTCCGGACAGCGGTCCCTGCCAATTTTCTTCCACCGCGCGGGCCATCGCGGCTGAAGCCTTTCCGGCGCCCACGACAATCAGCCGGCCGCGCGGCGCTTCGGGAAGATGCGGCGGGATGCACACGGCAGGTTGGGCCGATGCGATCGCAGCATCGAACATTTGCCGCAGCAGTTCTTTAGCGGCCGGCCGGCGCAAGGGTGTTGCCGAGAGAGCCGATCCCATCGATGCTCACTTCGACGGTCACTCCATCCTTGATCGACCCCACGCCCAGGGAGGTTCCACAGGCAATCACGTCGCCGGGCAGCAGCGACAGGTCATGAGAAATCAGGCTCACCAATTCGTGCGGCGAGAAAATCATGTCCGAGAGCGCATAGTTCTGCCGCTCGACGCCATCGAGCCGCGTGGTCAAGATCGCCCCCGCGCTCTTGAAGTCCGTTGCAATGACCGGACCCAGGCAGCCGAAGGTGTCAAAACTCTTCGAGCGGGTCCATTGCGGAAAATCGCCATTCTCAGACAGCACATCGCTCGCGGTCACGTCATTCACGCACGTGTAGCCGAAGATGTAATCGCCGCCTTTGCCCGGCGGCACATCCTTGGCCCGTTTGCCGATCACGATCCCCAGTTCACCCTCGAACGCGATCTTGCCGGCATAGCCGGCCGGCCGCCGAATGGGCTCGAGCGGGCCGATGACCGATGTCGCGGGCTTTATCAAGAACAGCGGATGCGACGGCGCCGCCTTGCCGAGCTTGACCCCCAATGCATGGAAGTTGTTCCACAGCGCCACGATTTTGCCCGGTGCACACGGGCTCAACAGCGTAAACGCATCCATGCCGAGCCTGCGGCCCGTTGCACGCGGTGCGTCGAACATATCGCCGTCGTACTCGAGAATCCCATCATTCTCGAGTATCCCGAATCCGACGCGGTCCTTGCTACGAAACCGCGCCCAGCGACTCACGCTACAACACCGACTTGAGCAACGTCGCCATTTCAGCCGGATTGCGCGTGACCTTGATCCCGCACTCTTCCATCACGGCGAGCTTCTCGTTGGCGGTGCCTTTCCCGCCGGAAATGATGGCGCCGGCGTGACCCATGCGCTTACCCGGAGGCGCAGTGACGCCCGCGATGAAACCCACCACGGGTTTCTTCATGTACGCTTTGACCCAGCGTGCGCAGGTCTCTTCATCATCGCCGCCGATTTCTCCCACCATGATCACCGCGTCGGTTTCCGGGTCATCATTGAACAGGCGCATGACGTCCACATGCTTCAAGCCATTGACGGGATCGCCGCCGATGCCTACACACGTCGACTGACCCAGCCCTAAGTCCATCAATTGGCCCACCGCCTCGTAGGTCAGCGTACCGGACCTCGAGACCACACCAATGCGGCCCTTCTTGTGAATGTGACCCGGCATGATGCCGATTTTTATCTCGTCCGGCGTGATGACGCCGGGACAATTGGGCCCGACCAGCAGCGTCTTCTTACCGCGCATGCGGCTGCGCGTGGCAACCATGTCGCGCACCGGCACGCCTTCCGTGATGCAGATGACCAGATCGAGATCGGCATCGACGGCCTCATCGATGGCGCTGGCTGCAAAGGGCGGTGGCACATAGATCACCGACACGGTCGCGCCGGTTTGCTGTTTCGCTTCGCGGACGGTACCGTAAATCGGAATGCCCTCGAAATTCCCGCCCGCCTTGCTGGGATTCACGCCGGCGACGAAGCAAGCCTTGCCATTGGCGTAGTCGCGGCACAAACGCGTGTGAAACGCGCCCGTCTTGCCCGTGATGCCCTGGGTGATCACCCGCGTATTCTTGTCGATCAAAATGCTCATGACGGCCGGCCCTGCTTGCCGCTCACTGCGGCGACGATTTTCTTGGCGGCATCCGCCATGTTGTCTGCGGATATGATCGGCAGACCGGATTCCTTGAGTGCCTTTCTGCCCAGCTCCTCGTTGGTGCCCCGCATGCGCACCACCAGCGGAACACTGAGCTTCACTTCTTTGGCCGCCGCGATCACGCCTTCGGCGATGGTGTCGCAGCGCATGATGCCGCCGAAAATATTCACCAAGATTCCCTTCACGGCGGGATTCTTCAGCATCAACTTGAACGCCTCGGTCACCTTCTCGGTGGTCGCGCCGCCGCCGACATCCAGAAAGTTCGCCGGCTCGGCGCCGAACAGCTTGATGACATCCATGGTCGCCATCGCCAGGCCCGCGCCGTTGACCAGACATCCGATGTTGCCGTTCAAGGAGATGTACGACAGATCGAACTTCGAGGCTTCGACTTCGGCCGGGTCCTCCTCATCCAGATCGCGCATCGCAACGATCTCCGGATGCCGGAACAAGGCATTCGAGTCGAAATTCAATTTCGCGTCCAGAGCCAGCACATCGCCGGTGCCGGTGATGATCAATGGGTTGATCTCGGCCAGCGACGCATCGCATTCCACAAAGGCGCCATAGAGACCGTGCATGAACTTGCGCGCCTGTGCGATCGAGGGTTCGGGTACGCCGATCTTGCGCGCAATGTCGTCGGCCTGTGCGTCCGTCAAACCCACCTGCGGATCGATGGCGACCTTGTGTATTTTTTCCGGGTGACGCGCGGCGACCTCTTCGATCTCCATGCCGCCTTCGGAGCTGGCCATCAGGGTCACGCGCTGAGTGGACCGGTCGACGACCATGCCGACATACAGCTCCTTGCGGATATCCGCGCCCTCTTCGACCAGCAATCGCTTGACCACTCGTCCCTCGGGACCCGTCTGGTGCGTGACGAGCGTCATGCCAAGGATTTTCGAAGCGAAGTCATGCACTTCTTGCAAGGACTTCGCCACTTTGACGCCGCCGCCCTTGCCGCGGCCGCCGGCATGAATTTGTGCTTTGACCACCCACACCTTGCCGCCAAGCTGCCGTGCTGCGGAATCCGCGTCGGCCACCGAAAAGCACGGGACGCCGCGCGGCGTTGCCACACCGAACTTGCGCAAAATCTCCTTGCCCTGATACTCGTGAACATTCATATGTGATTTGTCCTCCGGAATTTACAGTCGTTTTTCGTCCAGCGTCCTCGCCAGCAGCTTGGTCAACGCGTACACGGTATCGATGTGCGGCGTGGGCGTGTTGGTTCGCCGCGCCAATTCCACCACCGAACCGAGCAGTGCGTCGACTTCCAGCGTGCGCGCGGCCTCGACATCTTGCAGCATCGAGGTCTTATGATGACCGACCTTCTCTGCCCCGGCGATACGTTTTTCCATTGAGACGCGAAATTTCACGCCCAATTGGCCGGCCACGCTCTGCGCCTCACTCATCATCGCCGCCGCGACGGCGCGGCTGGGCGGGTACTGGCAGATATCCGCCAGCGTGGCCCGGGATAAGGCGCTGATGGGATTGAACGTCAGGTTGCCCCACAATTTCAACCAGATTTCCGAGCGTATGTCGCTCAATATCGGCGCCTGCATGCCGCCGTTGACGAAGCAGCGGGCAACCTGCGATACGCGCTCGCTGGTCGTGCCGTCAGGCTCGCCCACCGGGAATCGATTGCCTTCGACATGCTTGATCACGCCGGGCGCAACCAGCTCGGCCGCAGGATACACCACGCAGCCGATGACGCGCTCGCAAGGGATATTTTCGTAGATCGCTCCGGTGGGGTCGACGCTGTCGATGCGCGTGCCGGCAAAGGCGCCGGCATGACCGTGAAAGTACCAGTACGGTATGCCGTTCTGCATCGGGATCACGACGGTCTTGGGACCGAACAGTTTGGGCACGTCGCCGGCGACGGCTTCGACCTGGTGCGCCTTCATCGCCAGCACGACGATGTCCTGAGGACCCGCCTCTGCATAGTTATCGGTCGCCTTGACTTGCGACACGACCTCTTCGATACCGTTTGCGTTGAGCATCCGGATACCCCGGGTGCGCAGCGCTTCGAGATTCGCTCCGCGCGCAATGAAAGTAACGTCCTCTCCCGCGCGCGCAAGTCGAATCCCGACGTAGCCGCCAATCGCACCGACTCCAATAATCGCTATCTTCATGTGCCGCCTCTCCTAACGGCCGACTTCGACAGGCGGCGGCCTACATGGCAACGACCTGCCCGCTACTCTTTCGGGATCAGCCCCGCGCCTCGCGCCCATTTGTACTTCGCGCCGAGCACCGCCACCGGAATCTCGGTCGAGTAGGCGTAGGCCGGAATGCCGTGCTGATACAGGTATTCCGCCGCTTCTTCCACCTCGACATCGCCCGCCAGGGAGGCTACCACCGGCTTCTCGATACCCTTGGCACGCATCTCGGCAACCACTTCCACCATCAACTTCGCGAATACCATGGGCGGCGTAATGATGGTGTGCCAGTAGCCCAGAATGAGCGCATGGATGCGCGGGTCTTGCAGCCCGAGGCGCACGGTATTTTGATAAGTGGCCGGCGGCTCGCCGCCGGTGATATCCACGGGGTTTCCGGCCGCGCCGAACGGCGGAATGAACTTGCGGAATGCCGCATCGAGGTCCGCCGGCATCGCCATCAATGAAAGGCCGTTGTCGACGCATGCATCCGACAGCAGCACCCCGGAGCCGCCGGCGCCGGTGATGATGACAACGTTGTTGCCCTTGGGTGTGGGCAGAACCGGAATGCCGCGGGCGAATTCGAGCAGGTCGCGCAAGCTGCGCGCGCGAATGACGCCCGATTGCTTGAACACGTCTTCGTAGATTTTGTCGTTGCCGGCCAGCGCGCCGGTGTGCGAACTTGCTGCGCGCGCGCCCATGCTGGTGCGGCCCGCCTTCAATACCACAATGGGCTTCTTCTTCGACACCCGCTTCGCCACTTCGGCAAAGGAGCGGCCGTCCTTCAAGTCCTCGCAATGCTGAGCAATGATGGTGGTGTTGTCATCCTGCTCGAAGAATGTCAGCAAATCATCCTCGTCGATGTCGGACTTGTTGCCGAGGCCCACAATGGCCGACACGCCCATCTTGGCCGAGCGCGAGAAGCCGATGATCGCCATGCCGATGCCGCCCGACTGTGAGGACAGTGCGGCGTGGCCCTTGACGTCGTACGCGGTACAGAATGTCGCGCACAAATTGCTGGGAGTGTAGTAGAAGCCATAAATATTCGGCCCCATGAGGCGCACCCCATACTTGCGGCCGATTTCCACCAATTCGTTCTGTCCGGCAACGTTGCCGGTCTCCGCAAATCCGGAGGGAATCAAAATGGCGCCGGCAATCTTCTTCTCGCCCACTTCGACCAAGGCTTGCGCGACGAACTTCGCGGGTATGGCGAACACGGCCACATCGATGACACCGGCTACGTCTTTGACGCTCTTGTAGGCCTTCTTGCCCATGATTTCAGCGGCGCTGGGATGGATCGGATAGATCTCACCTTTGTAGCCGCCGTTGATCAGATTCTTCATCACGGAGTTGCCGATCTTGCCGTTTTCGTTTGATGCACCGATCACCGCCACAGCCTTGGGCTTCATGATGCGGTTCATCTTCTCGACGATGGCGGCCTGACTCGGGCGGTCACGCGGCGGGGCAGGATTGAAATCAAGAACAATGCGAACATCCGCCGCCGTGGCGCCATGATCGGTCGCAAACACCGGGTTTAAATCCATCTCAGAAATTTCGGGGAAATCGGATACCAGCGAGGAAACGCGCTCGATCATGCTCGACAGCGCCGTGCGATCCACGGGCTTCGCACCACGGACGCCGCGCAGGATCTCTGCCGCCTGGATGCCGTCCAGCATCGACAATGCGTCCTCGTTGGAGGCGGGCGCCAGCCGGAACGTGATGTCCTTGAGAACTTCGACGAGGATGCCGCCCAGTCCAAATGCCACCAGCTTGCCGAACGCGGGATCGGTCACGGCGCCGATGATGACTTCCTGACCGCCCAGCAGCATTTGCTGAATTTGGACGCCGAGAATTTCAGCCTTGGCATCGTACTTGCGGGCATTACCGAGGATGGTCGAATAGGCCTCCTTGGCATGTTCCGCGGATTTGACCCCGACCACGACTCCGCCCGCTTCGGTCTTGTGCAGAATCTGCGGCGATACGATTTTCATGACGACCGGAAAGCCGATGCTCGCTGCGAGCTTGGCGGCCTCATCGGCTGATGCCGCGACCCCCTCCTTCGGGATGGTGATTCCGTACGCCTCGCAAACGCCGCGGGCCTCAGGTGCCGTCAATGCCTCGCGGCCGGCAGCCTTGGCTTGATCGAGAATTTTACGAACGGCGTTCTTATCGTGTGACATATGTTGATTCCTTGGAAGCAAAACGCGGGGCGACGGCTTTACGCCGTCCAAGCCCCGCGATATCAAATGACTTTCTTCAATCTCAGATGACTTTCTTCAATCTCAGCGCGGCGACATCCGCGGCCGCGAACCCCAGCTCCGCGAGTACTTCATCCGTATGTTCACCGAGCAGCGGGGAGCGCGTAACGTCAGTGGGGCTGTCGCTCATCTTGATGGGGTTGCCCACGGTCAGGTACTTGCCGCGCTTTGGATGGTCCACTTCGACGACGGTTCCCGTTTTGCGCAGCGAAGGCTCGTGCGCCAGTTCCTCCATCGACAGGATCGGACCGCAGGGAATGTCGTGCTCGTTGAGCAAGGCCATCGCCTCGAATTTGGTCTTGGTCGAAGTCCATGCTTCCACGGCCAGGAACACTTCCTTCAGCCGCGGCAATCGAGCATTGGGCGTGGCGAAGTCAGGATCGGTGATCCAAGATTCCTTGCCGATCACCTGGCAGATCGCCTTCCACACGGGAGCTTGCGCGATAAAATACAGATAGGCGTTGGGATCGGTCTCCCAGCCTTTGCACTTGACGATGGTTCCCGGCTGCCCTCCGCCGGAGGCGTTCGCCGCCCGCGGCACGGCACTGCCGAACTTTCCGTTCGGGAACTGCGGATACTCCTTCATGACATGCGTGCGTTCGAGACGTTGCTGGTCACGGAGCTTGACCCGGCAGAGATTGAGCACGCCGTCCTGCATGGCCGCCAGAACTTTTTGTCCGCGCCCGGTGGATTTGCGCTGATAAAGCGCAGCCACGATCCCAAGCGCAAGATGCAATCCGGTGCCGCTGTCGCCTATTTGCGCGCCCGTCACCAACGGCGGGCCGTCATCGAAGCCCGTGGTGGAGGCTGCACCGCCGGCGCACTGCGCGACGTTTTCATACACCTTGCACTCTTCGTATGGACCGGGACCGAAGCCTTTCACCGAGGCCACGATCATGCGCGGGTTGAGCTCTTGAACCCGGGCCCAAGTAAAGCCCATGCGATCCAGGGCGCCGGGGGCGAAATTCTCCACCAGCACATCGCAATGCTTGACCAGCTTTTCCAGAACCTGCTTGCCCTGCTCGCTCTTGGTATCGAGCGTCACCGAGCGCTTGTTGTGGTTGAGCATCGTGAAATACAGGCTGTCCACGTCCGGTATGTCACGCAGCTGTTCACGCGTGATGTCCCCCGCGCCGGCTTTCTCGACCTTGATGACATCGGCACCCAACCACGCCAGCAGCTGTGTGCAAGTGGGTCCCGACTGCACATGCGTGAAATCGAGAATTTTGACACCGTCTAATGCCTTACCCATGGAAACCCCCGAGGCTCATCATTTGTACATCGTTTGATTCTTGGTACCCGGAGCGTACTCGCGCGGATCGACCCAAATATTGATCACCGCCGATTTACGCAACTTGTGCACCGACTCACGGGCGCGCTTCAGCGCCGGCGCAATCTGTGCCGGATCGCGGACTTCCTCGCCGTAGCCGCCCAACATCTCAGCAAATTTGCCGAAGGGCACGTCGCCCAAGAGATTGCCGACGTTGCCGCGCTGCTCGCCGTACTTCGCAAGCTGTCCATAGCGAATTTGATTCATCGCGGAGTTGTTGCCGATGACGGCGATGTAGGGGACCCCGAACCGGTTGGCCGTCTCCATATCGAAAGCGGTCATGCCGAAGGATCCGTCGCCGTAGTAGCAAAGAACTTCTTTCGATGGATTCGCAAGTCCGGCCGCGATCGCAAATCCCGTGCCCACGCCGAGGGAGCCCAACGCACCCGGATCCATCCACTGGCCCGGACCACGCGGCCGCACCGCCTGGGCTGAGATGGTGACCACGTCGCCGCCGTCGCCGATATAAATGGTGTTGTCGGCCAGAAACTCATTCAGCTCCCACGCAACTCGATAAGGATGGATCGGCACGCTGTTCGACTTGAACAACGGCATGAGCTTCTCGCCCGCCACCACCTCGGCTTCGCTGAGCTGCTTCAGCCACTGCTGGCGCGCCTGCCGCTTGTCGCCTTTGATGCGGCCGCTGGCGGCTGCCAGCACGGCGCCGAGAATCGCGCCCGGATCGCCGACCAATCCTAGATCGATGTCGCGATTCTTGCCGACGGTGCGGTAGTCCATGTCGATCTGCACCAGCTTCAGCTCCTTGCTGATCCGCTTGCCGTAACCCATGCGGAAGTCGAAAGGAGTTCCGACGATCACCAGCACATCGGCGCTGGCGAAGGC
>Ga0210406_10000817_pt1 | contig 40525 bp, 38 predicted proteins | sample IncBWC30MmetaG_FD_155454 | JGI IMG/M metagenome (GOLD analysis project Ga0210406, IMG submission 155454) | Forest soil microbial communities from Barre Woods Harvard Forest LTER site, Petersham, Massachusetts, United States - Inc-BW-C-30-M | ecosystem: Environmental > Terrestrial > Soil >... | reverse complement strand
CGCAAGACGTACTTTTGAATCTTGCCCGTTGCCGTCTTGGGCAGTTCGGTCAACATCGTGAACGCTGCTGGAACCTTGAAATGCGCCATGCTCTTTCTGGCAAACTCTCTCAGTTGCTCTTCGGTTACGCTCGCCCCATCCTTGAGGACGACAAAGGCATGAGGGGCTTCACCCCACTTTTCGTGAGGCATCCCACCACCGCGACTTCTGCACGCCGGGATGGGTCAGCAGAGTGCTTTCCACTTCCACGGAGGAGATATTCTCGCCACCGCTGATGATCACGTCTTTTAAGCGGTCACGGATTTCCACATAGCCGTCACAATGAATCACGGCAGCATCCCCTGTGTGCATCCACCCGCCACGCAGAGCATGCGCGGTCGCTTCTGGATCGCGGAAGTAACCGCTCATGACCACATTGCCGCGGGCAACGATCTCGCCCATGGTTTCGCCGTCGTGCGGCACTTCGCTTCTACGCTGTAAGAAGTCGATGTCACAAGCTTGAGCCGTCTCTTCGCCCTTCCAAGAGGATTTTGAATGTTATTGATTTTGTGCCAGCAACCGCGTGAAACGTGATCGGTCACTCCGATGTGGGTAGGATTGTCCGCGAGAGTTTGAGCCGCAACCTAGAACTAAGCGGATATGGAGTCTCCAGATTGCCGGGTAAGTTGTTGGGGATGACTCCGTTTTTCTGATCGAAATCAAGACGATGTGCAACTAGCGTCACGTCTTCCAGTCTTACAATCCAGTTGTCCACATACCGCTGAACAGCTTCACCAGTCAAACCGATCTGGATTGCCCGGACACCTTCAACAACACTCAAGCGCCAATCACGTTCCGGGTCCCACTGTATGCGAACTGAGGCTTCGGAGAGGCTGCTTCGCCACTCGTCATGCGAAGAATGGATGGACGGATTGAAACTGGACAGTACCGCGTGTTCGAGTGCCCACTCGAAGCCCTCCCGTGTAATGTCGATGCCCAAAACCACTTCTTGGCCAGCCTTTGTGGCGTAGCCGCACCGATACATCATCCAGTTAAACGAGGGCTTAATCCATGTCATGCGCCCCATGCTGAAAGGTGGAACAAACCGTCCAGCGGCTAGCGCGGGCATGGCAATTTCCGCACGATAGGCCTGATAGACCCGGACGGTGCTCTTTGAAAAGGCGGTCCGGATAACGTATCGAAGCATGCGCTGAATTATAGGCTGGAGATTTATCGTCAACCGTGGAAAGACTCGATATTTCAACAACAATCAGTCGGTTTCCACTGAGAAAACCACCGAATGCTATCCCTGATCTTCTTTTCGGATCGCGTTTAGGACTTCCTCCTCCGTGATTCCGGCATCCCGAAGAGCCTCTACTCCCCTGTGCGATCCCCGCATCATTACCGCTAAGAGGTGCAAGGGCGTCACCTCCTTGCATTGGAGGCTCTTTCCTAAATCAGTTGCAGCCGCCAGTGTCTCTCCAAGTGCGGGAGAGATCGGTATATCAGTAGAGTTGGAAACGGGCTGAGAGCGAGGCAGCGACTCGTGAATGCTTTCCAGCACGCTGGTTGCGGTATCAGGAGTCAAGAACGGCTGATGCTTCGGCAAAACCATTAACTGGCCTGTCATACCGAGTCTGGCAAGACCAGAGGAAATCGCGTTCTGATCCTCGATTATCAATCCGGCAAGCAGATCGTCGAGGTCAAGCATTTCAGCGCCTCGGGCTCCCGATTCCAGACGTGCCAAAAAAATCACTTGCTTGGCGCGAACCGAATAGGAGTCAAACATGGCTCCAATTGTGCCACGGAATCACGTGGTTGGACTTCCGCGAAGAATAACTGTTGCGAAGGCGTTTACCCTCATTGAACTTTTCGGCCTGGAATTCTCGGTCTGCAAACTGGACAGCTTTGGAAACGATGGATGAGTCGTTTCCATAATGGCCAGCTTTGCTTTTCAATTTCGTGTTGCCATCGAGGTCCAAACACCTTCTTTCGGATCTCTGGATCGCTGACACCCATACGACGACTCCCAGTTGCTGGCGCAGAAGACTCATTTGGCGTTCTCAATGGAGTGGCCTGGCTAAGATTATGGAGTCAAGATCACGAATGTTGCAACCAGATTTTCATATCGGCGCCGCGTGACGGCTGTGGAAATCTCTTTCTCAAAATCTCCCTGTCTGACTAACCATAAGGCGTTTACACTGATCCTATCCTATGAGCATCGGTACAAACCTTCTACCGGTCACTGGCCTCAGGGGCTGACTGAGTTCGATTTGTCAATCGAACTGGCGGGTTGCAGGACGGCTTCAGGCAAACTCGAATTGGATGGGGCGCTGTAGTCGGAGTGGGAATACTGGCCGCCGTTTTTCGCAGTCATCTCACACGGCAGATGGTCGTCCAGGCCGATGCACATCGAACCGTCCTGAGCAAAGACGGCGGTCCTTGCGGCGGACTTCCATTCCCGGCAGCGAAACCGGAGCCAGCTTTTTCGCTCACGCAAACAGTTGGCGAGCCGTAGAATTCGACCACAACTCGTCAGGTTGATTGCATCTCAGGATCGCAACACCAGACCAGGATTCGAGGTCGCGAAAACAGGTGCTTCTCATCCATATCCCCTTGCAGAATTCGCCTACCGTCCCAAAGCTCGGTGTGCATTCCAAAGCCCGGCGGTTCGCGAAAAACAAGGATGCCTTTCACTGACGAGAGCTGGATTTTCATCGCCTCCATATCGTTGCTGGAATCAGGTAGGCCTGCGAATTTCCTGACGTCTAAACCAGCACCATACTTGAACGTCAGCCAGGCCTCCAATTCATCCACAGCGAGGATATATTTGCGAGACACGCCTTCAACCCTTATCGTCTCGTTGTTTTGGCGTCTGGCGGTTGGGTTCGTAGGTGGTATTGTCTGACCCGCCAGGTTCAATGCATGACTCACCTGGATGCAACACGGCGTGTTCCCCGGAGGAAGTGAGTCGATGTAGTTCTTCAGGTCTATCAGTTCGAGGTGCGACTTCGAGGGGTCGTCTTGATTGGGTACTCGCCTGGCGTAGTTTCGCCTCAATACTTCAAAATCTACGGGAATGTAGATCACTTTCCCCTCCCCCGGCCAAGCTTTTCCAGCATCGATCCAGATTGTAAGTCTGATCCGCTCAACATGGCACGAAAGATTTTCCGAGTTGATGGGGACAACTGTTGAGGCGATCAAACTGATTGATCCGCATCGTCTGGGACAGAGCTTGCGCCAGCCATGATCCCAGTCATCGCGCCCCAGCGTGGGAGGTTGGAAGCCATCAAGCCGTTCAAGTCGGGCCGGATGTTTCCAAATCGGTTCGGTGGTGTGCTGGACTTGGACAACTTTGCGACCGTATCATCAAGCCTCTGCTGAAAAGGCCGGTTTACCATGGTACGGCTGGCAGGCTTACTGTCGTGGACTGGCGAGTAATCTGAAGGCACTGGGCATCGACGACATGGTAATCCAGCGTGTCCTTCGGTACAGCGACGTGAGCACGACGCAGCGGAACTACATCCACGTTCGGGACGAGAAAATGCATGATGCGATGCTGCAACTAGATCTGGCCGTCGACGCATGTACTGCCCTTGTCCCGCAAAAAGACACGCCGCAGAGTGTAAACTGGTGCAAACAAACATACGGCCCCGTAGCTCAGATGGATAGAGCAGCGGTTTCCTAAACCGAAGGTCGGCAGTTCGACTCTGCCCGGGGCCACCATGATTTTCAAGACCTTCCAGCGATACTTCCTGCTCATCCTCTTCATTCAGTTGCGCGGGAGTTGCATTTTGTTGCTGGCTTGTTTCCCGGTCGAGCCGAATAATCCATCAGCGTGGCACCCTTTAGGCGCTTTACGTCTGCCAGCACGTGCATTAGATCAGGAATACTCAAACGTCTGCCAGCCGCATCCTCGAGAAACTCTTCTGCACGGAGCATCCCAAAGTACTGCCCACCATATCTCGCAGCGGACGGTACGCTGTTGATCGCGCCGACTTGCGGTAATCTCAATGCAATCGAGTTGCTAACCGACAAATCAGGGGCCTATCTCTTTCAGAAATACATTCAGACGTACCTCCCTGTGAGCAAAACCGGAACAACCAACAATAACACCGTCATGGTCATCGACACCGCGGAAGGCGAACGGCCGTAGTAGCATCCCACCTTCGAACCTTTGCGGTTGTGCTCTGTTACAGCTTACGAACAGAATGATAGAGCACGTCCATGTAGTTAGTTGTTCGTTGCCGATGTGTTCACTTTTGCACAGACAGGACTTTACAGCAATAGTAAGTTATGACGACTGAGGAGAAGCGAGGAACAGGCGGCTCTCCCTAACATCCGCCTGTTTCATTGGTGGCGCACCCAAAGACGACCGTCTGCGCCACGCTCTTGTGAGAGCGCAACCTATGATCAACAGAATACCGTTTGCCGATCCACCGCCTGATCGAGACGATCACTGCGGCCCCCCCAAGCCGCCCGAGTCCCTTGTCATCACCCGAAAGGCTGCGTTCCGGTGGCCTCCAGATTGCACGTGGGCGTTCATGGATCGCACCTTGGACAGCGACACTTAGAACGGCCTAACTCTGGGCATCTTCGGTCATGCCGTCGCTGCTGCCGCCACGACATCTGCGTAGCTCTGCGTCGGCTGTGTCAACTGCGACGCCACTTTATTAGTTGAGGCGAGAGGATACAAAATGACAGTTATGTCTAAGTCTAGGAGCCAGAAGGTCTGCGTCATAACATTCTTATTGCTTATGCTCGGCGCGGGCTGCAGCGATTCCGACCGGCGAACAATCCCCGGATTGACCCCGCCCACAGTCACTTCGGTAGCTCCTCCGAACAACGCCATCGGAGCATGTTCGAATAGCATCGTGACTGCAACTTTCAGCGAAGCGATGAATCCAGCAACCATCAGTGGCACGACCTTCACGGTAAGCAGCCCGGGCCCGACAGCGGTGACAGGAATAGTCACCTACAATGCGTCGAGCAATACAGCGGTCTTTACCCCGTCGAGCACTCTCGCGCTGAATACCGTTTATACCGGGACGATCACAACCGGAGCCAAGGACTCATTTGGCAACGCGCTGACGAATAACTTTGTCTGGACTTTCACTACTGGCAACACGACATGCCAGCCAGGCCCGCCTACGGTAATTTCGGTAGCGCCTCCCAATGCGGCCGCCGGCATATGCCCCAACACGGTCGTCGTCGCCACCTTTAGCGACGCGATGAATCCTTCAACCATCGACGCCACAACCTTTACGTTGACGGGACCAAGTGCGGCAGCGGTGGCCGGGGCAGTTACTTACGACGCCGTAAGTCATGCTGCGACCCTGACACCGACGAGCAATCTGGCATTGAGCACGCTCTATAACGCTACCGTCACAACCGGAGCGCAGGACCTGTTTGGCAATTCTCTGGCGGCTGACTTTGTATGGAGTTTCACAACGTCCGCAGTGGCATGTCAGGCGTCCTCAGTACCTCTGGGATCGGCCGCGAACTTCGTGATCCTGGCAGGTTCCACGGTGACAAATACTGGACCCACTATGATTATCGGGGCAGACCTTGGACTCAGCCCGGGATCAGCGGTTACCGGATTTCCTCCTGGAATTGTGGTTACCCCGGCTGTAATGCACATAACCGATCCGATTGCGGCGCAGGCCCAACTCGATTTGACCACTGCGTATAACTACACCGCTGGATTACCCGGAGGCGCTGTTTTGCCTGGGGATATGAAGGGCTTGACCTTCACTCCGGGTCTTTACAAGACCTCGAGTACGGTCATGTTATCGGCAGGTAACGTCACTCTCGACGCGCAGGGCAATGCCAATGCTGTTTTCATCTTCCAGGTCGGTTCCACACTCACGACGTTGGGAAGTACGCAGGTTATCCTGGCGGGCGGCGCTCAGGCCAAGAATATCTTTTGGCAGGTCGGCAGCTCTGCCACCCTGGGGACGAACTCCATCTTCAAGGGAACCATTATGGCGCTTCAGGCCATCACGCTCGATACCGGGGCCACGCTCACGGGTAGAGCACTGGCCCGTAACGCCGGGGTCACTCTGGACACCAATACTGTTACCGCCCCGTAAAAAGGTGTGCGGCTCTCGATAGTGGACCGGCGTCAGGCCGGTTCACTTCCCGGCCAGCTGCAAGCAGGAAGTCAAGTCATCAACTTGGGAGGAAGTTTAATATGTCATCACGGTCTAAGAGCTTTTACGGCGGTGTAGTGGCAAGGCGTTTGGCACTCATTGCCGCCCTTAGTTGTGTGGGCACGGCGGCGGCAGCGCAGGATCAGCCCGTTCCCAAGTGGGAGCTCTTCGGCGGATACTCCTTTCTCTATCCAAACGCTGATCTTCACGTCTTGCTGCCGGGGGGATTGTTGCCGGTGAGCAGTCCACTGGAATCGAATCCCCGGGGCGTGGGCGGTAGTCTCACTTATGACTTCAATCGCTGGTTCGGCCTTACCCTCGACGGAAGCACTCATTGGGGCAGCGGCGAAACCACATTGGGCAAGGAAATTGATGACGTGGGTTTCTCCAACCTCTCCTTCGGACCAAAGGTTACCTTCCGCAAGGCTCATGTCGCGCCTTTTCTTGAGGCGCTCGTGGGCGACCACCGGCTTGCGCCGGATGCCTTCCACGACATCAACAAATTAGGCTTCATGTTTGGCGGTGGCCTTGATTTCAAAGTCAGTAAGCATGTGGCTCTGCGCCTGCCCAGAGTGGATTACGTAATTTCCAGCTATCGCTATGGTCCTTCCGCCACGACCGGGAGCACGGACCTGCGCGGCATAAGGGCGCAAGCTGGCCTCGTGTTTACCTGGGGCGGGGAACACACCGTGACTCCTCCTCCCCAAGCTGCTTGCTCAGTGGAGCCTGGCGAGGTTTATGCCGGGGAGCCAGTGAGGGCAACTGCCCAGGGATCGAATTTCAATCCCAAGCGTACGGTTACCTACAGTTGGAGCGGCTCCGGGGTGAAACCTGGTGGGAGCGGCGACTCCATCCAGATCGATACCAATGGCTTCGAAGCCGGCCCATACCAGGTCACAGCCAACTTGAGCGACGGCAGCTCCAGTGGCATCGCCGCATGCAGTGCTCGATTCACCATTAAAGAGGCACGCCCGCCGGTGATTTCATGTTCGGCTGACCCCGCCAGCGTGGCCGTGGGTGGCACTTCAACCATTACTTCGGTCGCCAGCAGCCCCGATGGTCGTAAGCTGACCTATAGTTACTCCAGCAGCGCCGGAAATATAACCCCCAATAACTCGACCGCTACACTGGACACCGCAGGCGTGCAGCCGGGAACTATTACTGTAACCTGCAATGCGGCCGATGATCGCCATCAGCCACTCTCCGCGTCTTCCTCAACCACGGTTGACCTGCAGGCGCCTCCACCACCGCAACGCCCCGTGCCTGATGTCGCAGTCATCGCAGCCATCGAGAAGAGGCTCGCCCTTCACAGTGTTTATTTTGCCACCGCGAAGCCACGGCTTGAGGATCCCGATGCCGGCCTGCTTCCGAGCCAGGAAAAAACGCTTACTGCGCTGGCCAGCGATTTCCTGATTTATCTCCAGGTCAAGCCAGATGCCCGGTTGACTCTGAAAGGTCATGCTGATCTCCGCGGCTCCGCAGAATACAACCAGCTCCTCTCCCAACGGCGGGTGGACCGCGTTAAGGGCTTCCTGGCGGGACTTGGTGTTCCCGCCGGTAACATCCAGACCGAGGCCTTCGGTCAACAAGAAAACCTTACTGCGAGCCAAGTAAAATCCGCGGTTGAGCGGAACCCTGAGTTAAGGCCGGAAGATAAGCAGAGGGTGCTGAATCATATGAGGACGATCATCCTTGCGAGCAACCGGCGCGTTGATATCACCCTGAGTAACGTCGGGCAGCCGTCACAAGATTCCGCCCGAGAATATCCTTTCAACGCCGCGGATTCGCTGACGCTGCTCAAAGAAGAAGGGACCGGAAAAGCGACCAGGCCGGCTGCCCACAGAAAGGCGGAGCATAAAGTTCACCCCTAACGCAGACAGAGAAAGTGACCCACCATTTGTGCTTGAATCCGCGTCCCGTCCGGTGCAGGTTGGAGCTTCGTCCGGCAGGCGACGCGCCCGCCGGGATCGTTGGCTTGTTGCTGACTCTGACTCGCCGCATGATTTACTATGGCACCGATGGCCGCGCTCGCCTTGGCGATGTTTCTTCCGCAGTCAAGGCGGTAAGGAACGCCCCGGCGAATCCGGGCTTTGACATAGAGATAAGACAGTCCGACGTTATTACTGATCAGTTCGAGCGTATTTTGCTTGGAGGCCTAACAGCCCCACCTCTCGTGCCTGGCCTTTCTTTATTGCCACTGCCTTGGTCTAGTGAACAACCGAGTTTTGAAAGTTGGAGAGTCACGCCGAGAGAAGTCTCTTAGATTCTGCCCCAATACGTCTGCGAGATTCCCTCCGCCTAGCAAAGCGGGCTTGGCGATGTAGGGCTTATCGAATACGGCGGTTTCCCTTATGGCCGATGGCGTCCTGATCCGGTTCTCGGTTCCCAGTACACGCCAACCGATCTTGAGGACGCTAGCAAGCAATGCGCGGCAAAGTCTAAATGAAATCTCACTATCACTAGCCCTCGACGGCATCAGGAGATTGTCCTCGAAGTTCTGGTGGGATTTTCCGCGGATCGATCACGCTTCGGGCGGCCAGAAGCATTTGGGCAGAAGCCTTTCGGCCATTTCCACGGCGCTATAGCCGCTGCGGACGGGTTAAGCTTTGTGAAATCTAATGTCACCATAACTCTTTCTGCGCCCTTCACAGTTCTTCGTCATTCTTGTTCTTGTTGCGCCTGGGGTGCGGATTTTGCAGGACTTTGCCGGAATCTGCCGATGGAGGGGCTATCAACCTTGTTTTCAGCCGGGGGTTAAAGATTTTCTAAACCGACGAACGGCAGTTCGACTCTGCCCGGGGCCACCAGGCCATCCCAATCTCTCCTAGCAACGCTCCGCTCCCTATGCTGCCCTAAGAACAGAGTTTCCTTTCCTCTACGCTATAATTCAGCGATTCGGAGCCGGAAAAGGAGCTTCCTGTTGACCGCTGCCACGAATGAACGTCCCATTATCGACCCTGGCCATCAGCTTCCGGAGCATGCTTCGGAGGCTCACGGTCACAAAATGGGTCGGATCCTGTTTTGGATTCTGCTGGCGTTGGCCGTTGCGTTGATCGCTCTTCTGCTATGGCGTCACTCCAAAAACGCCACGAAACCGCCCCCCCCACCTCCGAAGATCAACATCACCACAGCGACAGCCGAGAAAGGGAACATCGGCGTTTACCTTGACGAAATCGGTACAGTCACCCCGGTCTACACCGATTCGATCACCAGCCAGGTGACGGGCCCGGTCGTGGCTGTGCACTTTAAGGAGGGTCAACTGGTCCGGAAGGGGGATCCGCTGGTTGACATCGATTCGCGACCGTACCGCGCCACGCTTTTGCAGGCCCAAGGGGTGCTGGAGCGTGACCAGAATCTGCTGGCCCAGGCTCAGATGGACCTGGAGCGCTACCGACAGGCTTGGGCGCGCAATGCGATCCAGAAACAATTATTGGACGACCAGGAAAAGGTGGTTCTGCAGGATGAGGGCACGGTAAAGAACGATCAGGGGACGGTGCAGTTTGACGAGATTCAGGTTGGATATTGCTACATCACCGCTCCCATCGCCGGCCGCGTAGGGCTGCGGCTGGTGGACCCGGGCAACGTTGTGCAGTCCGCGGGCACGATAACGCTGGCCGTCATCACGCAGGTGCAGCCGATCACCGTAATATTCACCATACCGGAAGACAGTCTGGGGCCAGTTGTAGCGAGATTGCACCAGAAGGCGAAACTCCCAGTTGACGCCTTTGATCGCACCGCGCAGACGAAAATTGCAAGTGGAACGCTGTTGACGCTTGATAACCAGATTGACACCACAACCGGGACCGTGAAAGCACGAGCCGTCTTTGCCAATAAAGATGATGCGCTGTTTCCCAACCAGTTTGCAAACACTCGGCTGCTGGTGAATACGCTGCAGAGGGTGACCCTGGTTCCCGCATCGTCGATTCAACAAAATGGCTCGGCATCGTTCGTGTATGTAATCCAGAACAACATCGCTCACATCCGCACCATAAAGCCGGGAGTTACAGACGGCGGCGTCACTCAGGTCGAAGGCATTAACCCAGGCGACATCGTTGCCACCAGCAGCTTCGATAAGTTACAGGACAATGTCGCGGTCACGACCGGAAACAGCGGGGGGAACGACGGCGGGGCAAAAGGCACGGGCAAGGGCGGGGACAAGGGTTCGAAAACTGGCTCGTCCGGCACGAGCGGGAGCAAAAACAAGTGAGTCCGTCTCGCCCGTTTATTCTGCGGCCAGTCGCCACCTCCTTGCTCATGGCCGCAATCATGTTGGTAGGCATCGTCGGCTATACCCAGCTGCCGGTATCGGCCCTGCCGCAGGTCGATTATCCAACCATTCAAGTCCTGACGTTCTATCCAGGAGCAAGTCCCACGGTGATGGCGACGACCGTGACGGCGCCCCTGGAGCGGCAATTCGGCCAGCTGCAGGGTTTGAGCCAGATGACTTCCAGCAGCTCCGGCGGCACCTCCGTCATTGTGCTGCAGTTCAACCTGACCCTGAACATTGATATCGCAGAACAAGAAGTCCAATCGGCCATCAACGCAGCGCAGAGCTTGTTGCCTTCGATCCTGCCCGCGCCGCCGACTTACAGTAAGACGAATCCAGCCGACGCTCCCGTGCTCACGCTGGGAATCACGTCCAGCGCCATGCCGCTGTCGCAGGTGGAAGATCTCGTCGACACTCGTCTTGCGCCCAAGATCTCACAGCTGACCGGGGTCGGTCTGGTGACGATCAGTGGCGGCCAGAAACCTGCGGTTCGCATTCAAGCCAATCCCATTGCGCTGTCTTCCTACGGCATCAATATGGAAGATTTGCGTGCCGCGCTGACCCAGTCCAGTGTGAACGCCGCGAAGGGAAACTTTGACGGGCCGCGCCAGGATTACCAGATTGACGCCAACGATCAGCTGATCACGAGCGCCGATTATCGCAAAGTGGTCGTGGCTTACCGCAACGGTGCGCCGGTCATGCTGACCGATGTCGCGCAAGTGGTGAATGGAGTCGAGAACAACAATCAGGCGGCGTGGATGAATCAGACTCCCGCCGTCATTCTGAATGTGCAGCGCCAGCCCGGAGCGAACACCATCAGTGTGGTCAAGAGCATCAAGCAGCTCTTGCCGCAGCTGCAGGCCAATCTCCCCACCGGCATTCAGGTAACCACGCTCACCGATCTCACCACAGCCATCGAAGCCTCGGTCGCCGACGTTGAGTTCGAATTGATGCTGACCATCGGTCTCGTCGTACTCGTCATCTTCCTCTTTCTGCGAAGTCTCTATGCCACCATCATTCCGAGCGTGGCGGTACCGCTGTCGCTCGTGGGCACTTTCGCAGCGATGTACATGCTGGGTTATAGCCTGGACAATTTGTCGCTGATGGCGCTGACCATCTCCACCGGATTCGTGGTCGACGATGCCATTGTCATGATCGAAAACATCGCGCGTTACATCGAAGCAGGCGATCCACCGATGGAAGCCGCGCTCAAAGGCGCGGAGCAAATCGGATTCACCATTCTCTCGTTAACCGTGTCACTGATTGCCGTGCTGATTCCTCTGTTGTTCATGGGAGACGTGGTGGGCCGCCTGTTCCGTGAGTTTGCGGTAACGCTTGCGGTGACCATCGTCGTCTCCGCTGTCGTGTCTCTGACTCTGACGCCAATGATGAGTGCCCGCATCCTGCGGCACCAGCCAAAAGAGAAGCAAGGAAAAATCTATCAAGCTTCCGAACGTGTCTTTGAGCGGATGATTGCGTTCTATGGACGAACCCTGAAGTTCGTTCTGCAATTCCAGACGATCACGCTGTTGGTAGCGCTGGCCACTCTGTTGCTCACGGTTTTTCTCTACATCATTATCCCCAAAGGCTTTTTCCCGGTGCAGGACACTGGCGTCATTCAAGGCATTACGCAGGCGCCGCAGGCGATTGGCTCCAAAGCCATGGCAGCAAGGCAACAGGAGTTGGCGAAGACTATTCTGGCTGATCCCGCCGTCGAAAGCCTGTCGTCCTTCATCGGAGCCGACGGAACCAACACGACGACGAATAGCGGCAGAATATCGATCAATCTCAAGCCGCTGGATCAGCGCAACAAGATGAACGCCTCCGATATAATCCGCCGGCTCAAATCGAAACTGGACCAGGTGCAGGGGATCGAACTGTTCATGCAGCCGGTGCAGAACATTTCCGTGGACGACCGGGTCAGCCGTACGCAATACCAGTACACGCTCGAAGATCCCGACGCCAATGAATTGAATGACTGGACCAATCGCTTCGTCGACCGTCTGCGGCAGCTGCCGGAACTGGAAGATGTCGCCACCGACCAGCAAATGGGAGGACTGGCCGTGTCGCTGGTGATCGATCGGGTCACCGCCTCGCGATTGGGCATCGCGCCCACAACCATCGACAACACTTTATACGACGCTTTCGGTCAGCGGCAGATCAGCACCATGTATACACAGGTGAATCAGTACCACGTGGTGCTCGAGAGTCAGCCACAGTTTCAGCTGGACCCCAACAAGCTGGATCGTCTCTACATTCAATCAAATGCGTCCGCGGGTGCCACCGGGGCTGGGGCCTCGACCTCGTTCGCGGCCTCCGGATCATCCTCCGCAGGATCGAACGCGCTGACTTCCACGGCGCAGTACACACCGGCGGCGAATACTCTCGCGCCTCCGGCGAACGCGCTCACTCCGACCGCATCTACGAGCGCGAATCGCGGAGCAAACTCTGCAGGCACGACTACTTCAGCCATGGCCAGTGCCGTCCCGCTCAGCGCGTTCTCGCATTTTGAAAAGACAACCGAAGCGCTCTCCGTCAATCACCAGGGACAATTTCCGGCAATCACCGTTTCGTTCAATCTCGCGCCGAGCGCCGCGCTGGGAGAGGCCATCACCGCGGTCGATAAAGTCGAGAAGGACTTGCACATGCCGGCCAGCCTGCAGGCTGGTTTCCAGGGCACGGCGGCATCGTTCACCAATTCGCTTTCCAATGAGCCGTTGCTGATTCTTGCGGCACTCGTGACCGTGTACATCGTGCTCGGCGTTTTGTATGAGAGCTTAATCCACCCCATCACGATTCTCTCTACGCTGCCATCGGCCGGCGTTGGTGCTTTTCTTGCCCTGATTCTTTTTCATCAGGACTTAAGCGTGGTGGCGATCATCGGCATCGTGCTCCTGATCGGCATCGTGAAAAAGAACGGCATCATGATGGTCGATTTCGCGTTGGAGGCCGAACGCGAGCATGGCAAGAGCGCGACCGATGCCATCTACGAAGCCTGTCTGCTTCGTTTCCGCCCCATCATGATGACCACCATGGCCGCGCTGCTGGCGGGCCTGCCCCTTGCGCTCGGAAGCGGCTTCGGTTCCGAATTGCGCCGTCCACTCGGCATCGCCATGGTGGGCGGACTGCTGCTGAGCCAGGCACTCACGCTTTACACCACGCCCGTGATCTACATCTTTTTCGACAACCTGGCGCAGCGCTTTTCTCACGGGACAAAGCGCGTGGAATCCCGTAACGCGGAACAGGCGGGCCCCGCATGAATATTTCCGCGCCTTTTATTCATCGGCCTGTAGCTACGACATTGCTCACCGTCGCGATTGCCCTCGCCGGCGCGATCGGATTCGAGGTGCTGCCGGTGGCGCCTTTGCCGGAAGTGGATTTTCCCACGATTTCAGTCAGCGGTGGCTTGCCGGGAGCCAGCGCCGCTATTATGGCGTCGTCCGTGGCGACGCCCCTGGAGCGGCAATTCGGCCACATCGCCGGCGTGACGGAAATGACCTCCGCCAGCACGCTCGGCAACACCTCGATCACTCTTCAGTTCGATCTCAGCCGTGACATTGATGGCGCTGCCCGCGACGTGGAAGCCGCGATTAATGCTGCCCGCACCTATCTTCCCAGCAATCTCCCGGGCAATCCCACCTACCGCAAAGTCAATCCCGCCGACGCGCCCATCATGATTCTCGGCCTGACCTCAGACAAATTCGGTCCCGCCAAGCTCTATGACGAGGCCTCCACCGTAGTAGCACAAAAGTTGTCGCAGATCGAGGGCGTGGGTCAGGTCAGTGCCGGAGGCGGCGCGCTTCCGTCTGTCCGTGTAGACGCAAATCCCACGCAGTTGGCCAACTACGGACTCACCATGGCGAACCTGCAGTCGGTGTTGAGCCTGCAGAACTCCGATCTCGCCAAGGGACAGATCACCGACGGCAATGTGACTGCCGACATCCTGGCCAATGACCAGATCTCGCTCGCGCAGGATTACAAACCGATCGTCGTCGGTTACAAAAATGGCGCAGCCGTCCGTCTTTCCGATGTGGCTCAAGTGACAGACTCTGTGCAGAACATCCGGGCCGCCGGATATTTGAACGGCAAGCGGGCGGTTACGATGGTCATCTTTCGTCAGCCCGGCGCCAACATCATTGCCACGGTCGACCGCATTCGCGCCGAACTGCCTTCGATCCAGGCATCGATTCCGCTCGGAATCGACATGACCATTGTCCTCGATCGCACTACCACCATCCGCGCCTCCGTGAGCGACGTCGAGCGGACTCTGCTCATCTCCATCGCCCTCGTCATCGTGGTAGTGTTCATCTTCCTGCGCAACGGCCGCGCCACCTTCATTCCCGGTGTCGCCGTGCCGGTGTCGCTGATCGGCACCTTCGCCGTGATGTATCTATTCGGATACAGCCTGGACAATCTCTCGCTGATGGCCATGACCATTGCCACCGGATTCGTGGTCGACGACGCCATCGTGGTCATGGAAAATGTCGCGCGCCATCTGGAAGGCGGCATGGAACCCTTTGCCGCGGCGCTGAAGGGCGCGGAGGAAATCGGTTTCACCGTCTTTACCATCAGCATCTCGCTGATCGCCGTCTTCATTCCTCTTCTGTTGATGGGAGGAATAGTGGGCCGCCTCTTCCGCGAATTTGCCGTGACGCTCTCCACGGCGGTTTTCGTCTCGATGGTGATCTCTCTGACCACAACGCCGATGATGTGCGCGTATCTTTTAAAAAGCGAGCGAGATGAAAAACATGGCCGCATCTACATGGCCAGCGACAAATTCTTCGACTGGGTGCTCTCGTTATATCGCGGCAGTTTGCACTGGGTGCTCGACCATCCAACACTCACCCTCATCGTGCTCTTCATCACCATCGCCTCGAACGTAGTACTGATCATCAAAATTCCCAAGGGATTTTTCCCGGTCCAGGACACGGGAGCGATCACCGGCAGCGTTCGCGGCCCGCAGGATTCCTCCTTCCCGGCAATGGATACGTCGATCCGGCAGATCGGCGAAGTCATCAAGAAAGATCCTGCGGTCGCCAATGTGATTGCGTTCACCGGAGGCGGTGGGGCCACTAATAATGGATCGTTGTATGTCGCCCTCAAACCGCTGGCCGAGCGCAAAGTCACCGCCACGCAGATCATCGCCCGCCTCCGGCCGCAGCTGAACCGGCTGCCGGTGGCCTCCGCATTCTTGCAGGCCGTGCAAGACTTGCGCATCGGCGGCCGCTCCAGTAATGCCATGTATCAGTACACCATCCAGTCCGACACGGTGGAAGATTTGGTTCAGTGGGGACCGAAAATGCTCAGTGAGATGAAGCGCCTGCCCGGCTTCCAGGATGTGAGCTCGGACCAGCAAAATGGCGGCCTGGATGAGTTGCTGACCTACGACCGCGTCACCGCGGCCAAGCTCGGCCTCACCGCGCAAACCCTGGACTCAGCTCTCTACGGCGCATTTGGGCAGTCGGAAGTCTCCATCATTTACACCCAGCTGAATCAGTATTATGTTGTGCTCGAAGTCGCTCCGCAGTATTGGCAGAGCCCGGAAGGACTGAAAGACATCTATCTGCGTACATCGGCTGGTGGCGCGATCCCGCTTCTCGCTGTGGCCAAAGGACAGGCCAACACAACTCCGCTGGCGATCAACCACACCGGCTTATTTCCCTCGATCACGGAATCGTTTAATCTGGCGCCGAACATGTCACTGAGCGATGCCACATTGAGCATCAGCCAGATGCAAAAGCAGCTGGGCACGCCTTCCACCATGCAAGGCTATTTTGCTGGCACTCTGCTGGCCTACCAGCAATCGCTGGGCACCGAGCCGACACTGATCGCGACGGCGCTGCTGGCGGTCTACATCGTGCTCGGCATTTTGTATGAAAGCCTGGTCCATCCTCTGACCATCATTTCTACTTTGCCATCGGCCAGCGTCGGCGCCATGTTGGCATTGATGATGTTTAAGCAGGATCTCAACATTATTTCGATCATTGGCATCGTACTGCTGATCGGAATCGTCAAGAAGAACGCGATTATGATGATCGATTTCGCTCTCCAAGCCGAACGCGAGGAAGGGAAGAAGCCAATCGACTCGATCTTTGAAGCCTGCATGCTGCGCTTCCGCCCGATTCTGATGACTACCATGGCCGCGCTCTTGGGCGCTCTGCCGCTGGCGCTCGGCACCGGCACCGGCTACGAGCTACGCCGGCCCCTGGGGATTACGATTGTGGGTGGGCTGATCTTGTCCCAGTTGCTCACGCTCTATACCACGCCGGTCGTTTATTTGGAATTCGACCGCCTGCGATTGCGCATGGCGGGCAAAACGCTACGGCATTCCGAGCCCGCTGCGGAAGTCGGCTAGCACGTTGCTTGATCTAAAGTGTCATTCGGGCAATCATGCTATGGAAATGTTGACGCAAATAATGTTTACCAAAATAAAATTGCGAGGCAGGATCCGGCTCGGAGCCGCCGCGCTCTTATTAACTCTGCCGGGCTGCGTGGTCGGTCCGAAATATCATCCACCCGCCACGCCGGCTCCCGCCACGGTCTACAAAGAATCACCCACTCAGTTTCAGCGGGGAACCGAAGACTGGACCGTCGCGCAGCCTGCGGATGCCAAGTTACGCGGCAAGTGGTGGGAAATATTCAACGACCCCGAACTGAACAATCTCGAAGAGCAGTTGAACATTAACAACCAGAACATCAAACAGTTTTTCGAGAATTTCATGGCAGCCCGCGCCGTTGTTCGCGAGGCCCGCGCCCAATTCTTTCCAACCTTGGCGGCTGCGCCATCGGTTACCCACTCACGGATTTCGCAAAATTTAAAGGGCAGCACCACCGTAACGGCGAACGGCACCGGCTCTAACTTTAGTACGCAGAGCACAATTTATTCGTTGCCTGTCGAAGCGTCCTGGGAGCCCGACCTTTGGGGCAGAGTCCGCAACGTTGTGCGCCAGGCCCGGTACGCGGCGCAAGTCAGCGCGGCTGACCTGGAGAACGAGCGCCTCACGGAGCAGGCAGCGCTGGCCGATTTTTTCTTCGAAATTCGCGGGCAGGACGAACTGCAAAGGATCTTTAACGATACCGTGGCGGCCGACCAGAAAGAACTCGAACTGGCCCAATCGCTCTATCAGGCCGGAATCACGGACCAGATCTCCGTGGTCCAAGCCGAAACCGAGCTGCAGACGGCGCAGGCCGGCCGAACCAACGTGGCCATCGCGCGGGCGCAGTTTGAACATGCGATTGCAACCTTGATCGGCAAGGCCGCCTCCGGTTTCTCGGTCCCGGTGAAGCCGATGGTCGTCGCTCCCCCTCCTATCCCGATCGGAGTGCCTTCGGAACTGGTCGAGCGGCGTCCCGACATCGCGGCTGCCGAGCGCACCATGGCCGAAGCCAACGCAGCCGTCGGCATCGCCTATGCTGCGTACTATCCCAACCTGACGCTGACCGGGCAAGGCGGCTTTGAGAGTTCAAGCTTGAGCCACTGGTTGTCCTGGCCGAGCCGATTCTTTTCCGTTGGAGCGAACATTTCGGAAACGATCTTTGACGCCGGGCTCCGCCGCGCCACCGTCCAGCAATTTACCGCGACGTATAATGCGGATCTCGCCGCTTACCGTCAGACCGTGCTGAACGCGTTTCAACAGGTGGAAGACGGTCTCGCCGAAGTGCGCATTCTTTCCCAGGAGATTCAGCAGGAACAGCAGGCGGTAAATTTCGCGCAAACCAATCTCACGCTCGAAGAGGCTCGGTACGAGACGGGGATTGATCCTTACGTCGATGTGCTGATCGCGCAGACCACGGTTTTAGCCGACAGGCAGACTTTGAATAATCTCCAGGTGCAGGAAATGACCTCTGCGGTGGCATTGGTGGAGGCTTTGGGCGGCGGATGGGAGCGGGCGCAATTGCCGGCTCCTCAACAAATGACGCAGAAGCCGGCCACTTCGGACACGGCAATTCAGCCCTAGCTCAGCTAGGAGTGGAACAGCGTTTAGGAACGCGTCGGGGGACGGAATCTAGGTTGTCGGTCTTAGATCTCGAGGCTCCCGAGGCAGCTTCGCTAGATGCAAAACCCAACTCGACCCCATAAAAATAAGACCCTCACGACGCTGGCGGCTGTCCCGGGTCATCTTCCTCAGTTCTGTGGCTCTCCGCCGACAACTTTCGTAATGACAACCTCTCGCGATGCGCCAGCGCCAGGCCCACCGGCACCACTGAGGCGAAGGTCACAAGCCAGAGCAGGATCCCGCAACTGGCCGCCATCTCCGGGGATACGTCGAACACAGCCGACAGGGTCGCAATCGTTGCCATCTGCGAGCCGCCGCCTACGGCGGGCAGCTGCAGCATCGATCCTGCCATGCTTGCTCCCATCAGAATCAGGAGCTGCGAGACCGGGATCTCCAGCGCATCCGCGCCATAGGAGTGCGTAACCTCCTTGTAGGCCAATGCGGTTATATACCAAATTACCAGAGACAGCAGAGTTAGCGACAGCAGGGACCCGGGGCCATGAATGGTATTCAATCCCGTGCCGAACTCGCGCACGCGTTGCGCCAGACGATGTCCGAAGCTGGAAGGCAAATGGGAGGATCGATTCTCGATCCACTGCGCGAAAACCTCGCCCCTGCGGCTGATCATTATTGCGGCAGCCGCGGCCAACGTAACTCCCAAAATCAGCACAAATCCCGCATTGCGCAACTGCCGGTAATATTCTGGGTGCGGAATCGACTGCAGTGCGCTGGGCAAGAAAATCGCTACTACGATCAGCACGGCGAAGGCACCGACGTCAAAGACTCGTTCCACTGCCCACACGGCCAATTGGGAAGAGAAGGAAAGCTGGGCGCGACGCGCCACCAGGTAAGGACGAATAAACTCGCCGGCCCGCCCCAGGAGCGCCAGTCCAGTAAAGCCAATCATCATGGGCGCGACCAGTTCCAGGGTTTTCACCCGGGGTCGCACCGGCTTCAGAAAAATCTTCCAGCGCAAGGCCCGCAGCACATAGGCTGCATAGACGAAAACGATCGCATGCAGCACATGAATTTTCTTTATGCGATGAATCTGGCTCCAGAACGTTCCCCAGTCAAAGCTTCTCCAGTGCCGGTATTGCAGGTAAACCAGAATTGCCAGGATTAGGAACACCACGACGCTGGCCAGAATGCGCTTCTTGTCCATGAAGAGGGAAAGACTCCGCGCCGCGGCCCTCGCAACGCGAAGTGGGAAACGGCAGTTCCAAGGTAAATGACTAAGCCAAAGGGGTCAACGTCGAAGGACCAGACGAAGATGGAAGATGAAGATGCGAGGCATGGCCGATTCTACTCGCTCCTTTACGGCGCGCTCGACCTCGCCTGGTCGAGCGCAGAACTTTGCGATTTCGAGCGACCTGCAGTCTTCGAGCTTGACGCTTTGGAGCGCCCAGACTTCGGAGGAGAACTTGCTGCCAGGTTCTGCTGCGCCGTCTTCTTCTTATTGAAATCTCTTACCACCCGTGCCACATAGGCCCGGGTCTCGTAGTAAGGAGGCACGCCCTTGTACTGCTCGACGCGTTGCGGCCCGGCATTGTAGGCGGCCAGCGCTTTTACCAGATCAAAATTGTAACGCTCGAGGAGTTCCCGCAGATACTTGGCTCCGCCCTCAACATTCGCCCGTGGATCAAACGCATTGGGAACGCCCAGCGCCGTTGCCGTGCCGGGCATCAACTGCATAAGTCCTTGCGCTCCCTTGGGGGAAATCGCCCGCGCGTTGAATCCGCTTTCCGCCTTGATCACGCTGTTCACCAAGTCGGGATCCAGGCGATAGCGCCCGCTCGCCGAATTGACAACCTCATTGAGATCAAGCATGGCTGGAGAATTTGGTGTGTTTCGCGCGAAGGGTGATAAATGCACAAGAACTTCGGGGGAGGCCGGAAGTCGAGAGCCGGAAGCCGGCAACTCCGGCACGGCCTCGTAATGTTCAATCTCAGCACTGGGGACATCCACGAAACTCGATCCATCCGCGCTGACATACAATCGCGTAACCTCGCCGACGACTTCGCGCCGTTCATGCTGGATCGAGAAGCCGTTGCGCAGCACCGCGACTTCTGCGGCGAAACCGGGAAGCGCAGCCGTGGCGAACGTCACCAGGACGGCGAAACGCAGCCGAAATGAAATGAGAGTTCGCATCCGCAATCACAAACTAGCTGTCCACGATCGAATGACTGACGATCGAATTGCCAGCAATCAGCGTTTCCGCCCCGAGCGCCAAATCTACGGCCGCCGCGACACCGCACGCATCATTGCCGCGGGTCACGGTCCAGCCACGCTCCCGTAACTCCTCGCAGGCATTCCCCATGATAACCGGATGCCCGGCAAACTCAAGCATTTCAACATCGTTATGATTGTCACCGATGGCCATGACCTGTTCGCGGGCGTAACCGCGATGCGCCGCCCAGCGCTTCAGCGCATGGCCCTTGGAGCAGCCGGCCTTCAGCACGTCGATCATCGCCAAATCGCGCTCGGGATACTCCGTCCGTAGAACGGTTACGGTCCCATCCATGCCGGCGCGGTCGAGCGCCTGCAAAGCCTCGCTCATGCGCGCCATGGTTCCGCAAAACATGGCCTGCACCGGATCGCTGACCAGCGCGTTTTCGATTGGCACCACAAACTCGATGTACTCCATATTTTTCTCGAGCCATCGCCGGATGCTCGATCCGAGTTCATCAATCCGCTCCAGCACGATCGCGCCCTTGGTTTCCTTGTCGAACGTGAGAACGGTATGCCCGCGGAATGCTTGCATAGAGCCGCAAAGTCTACGGCAAGTTTCCGCTGGCATGATATCGCGATGAAACGTCTCTCCGGCCAGGGAGCGAGTTACCGCGCCGTTCGAACTGATCAGCCATAGATCGATCGCCAGCTGCTTGGCGATAGGCAGGGCAAAAGTATGTCTGCGTCCGGTCACGAGCACAATCTCGATGCCCGCGGCGTGCGCCCGGCGCAGCGCCATCAGATCGCCATAGGAAACCTGAAATTGTGGATTGAGCAGCGTGCCGTCGATGTCGGTCGCCAACAGTCGGATGGAAGGCCTGGAAATCTTCACTATCCACGATTTTACCATTCCCCCGGTGCCGCTTGATCTCGCCGGTCAGCCACGATAAGAACAGACGCGGGAGAGCATCGATCCGCCATCCTCGAAATCGCCAATTCATTTCAGAAAGGATGGCCATATCATGCGGTGCGCCTCCCCAGCATCGCGACACCGCCCACAAACAGTAGAAAATCAACGGAGGCGAATTTCACGACGCCGGCAACCGGGACAGCAAGCTACTGGCTTTGCGGAACCATGGACGTTCCCGGCGACGAAGATATCCTGGCATGGTCGGCTTCTTGTCGAGAATTTTCTGCGCCCACTCGCGAGCTTCGGCGGCGCGTCCCTGCGACTGCAGGAACAGCGCGTAGTGATAATAGGTCTCCGAGATGGTTGAAATCCGGGTTGCTTCGCGAAATAGCGCATCCGCTTTCTTGGCCTGCCCGGTCTGGGCGTAGGCCCAGGCCAGCAGTCCCTTGGCCCGGTGGAAGTCATACGCCGGATCGGACTTGACGGCGCGCTCCAGGTCGGGGACGGCGGCGGGGAAGTCTCCCAGTTCGACTTCGGCGATGCCCCGGCGATAGAACGGATCGGCGTGATCCGTGCGCGAAGAGATGGCCTGGTCGTAGCAAGTGCGGGCCCGCGCGAAGTTGCCGTCATCGAGATACAACAGGCCGAGTTCTTCGTAATTTCCCGCTGAAGGATTGTCGAGGATGGTGCGCTCCAGTTCCTGAATTCTTCGGCGGCGGGGAAAAACTTGAAACGTGCCGCGCAGCAGGCCCGCATCCGGGATGACTTCCACGAGGATGTAGACCAGCGCACCCACCCAGTGAAACAGGATGACCCAGATCCAAAAAAAGTTCGGACGCCGCCGGATGAAATGGACGATAGCCACGATTCGCAGCAGAATCGACCACCACGAAAAAGCGAAGAGTAAGAAAGATCCCATCGCGAAGTCGCACTATAGCATGCCGCCTTTGACTTTCGATCCATCGCCGGAATCGGTGGTGGTACAGTTTGAGGTTTTCGAAAGATCCCAGCGGGTGTTACGGAGTGGCAGTCACCCAGTGAGAGTCACCGAGTGGGCGCTATCCGGACCGGAGCCGCTTTCTGGCGGAGGGAAGGATCGCACGCAGACCAAACCCGCCGAAAGATGATCTCCCCCAAGACCCAGGCAAAGATCGAAACTGCACCAACACCCGAAAGTCCCGGCGAAACAAGGCTTGGACGGGACACCATCCAAGTCTCGGTTGGCGGCAATTTAGTTGCCAGCGGCGTGGTGGTCGTAGCTGATCACGCGGGTGATTTTCCAGGCGCCGTCTTTGTACTGCCAGAGGTGAATGAACTGCCCTTCGCCGACCCCCTCGGTGTCTTCGTGGCCAGGGTGGTGGAAGCGGTGAACGCCCAGCTCGAGAGCGCCGTATCCTTTCATGGAATAGGCCTTCAGCGATCCGGGAACGAGTTCGCGGGTGACTTTGCCGCAGATGTTTTTCTTGACGCTGTCGGTTAAGGCCACTTTGCCGAGGGTTACGCCGCCCTGGTCGTGGTAGAACTCGACATCGTCCACAAAGAATGAGGCGAACTTGTCGAGGTCGCAGCGGTTGTAGGCGTCGAACAGCGCGGCATCGAGAGCGGTGACAGCGCGGTCGAGCTCCTACTGGTTCTGAATCTTGTCGAGCGGCGGGACAGTTTGGGCTGGTGCGTTACCAACAAACTCGAAGAGGAATGCCAGGAATAACAGGATCGGAGACAGAGCTAGCTGCTGTTTCATGAGATCTCGCTTTCGGGAGGATGGGTGCTTGGGTGCTGCATGGGAGAGTACGGAAGGGAATAGGGGAATGTTCCGGGGAGGAGTTCAGTTTCGGGAAATGAGCCGGTGCCAATCCGACGAATTAAAGTGCAAATTCGTATTGGATTCCGTTTAGGTTGGCGGGTGGGCCCGGGGGTGTCGTCGGAAGCACAGCACCCCGTCGAGATAGCAGGTGCGGGTTCGAATCCCGTCAGGTCCATTCCTGCGGGGAAAAACTCCGAAAGAATTCAGGATGAAACCGCACCGACGGGGGCGGTTCTGCTTTGCCGGAAAATTCTTAAATTAGGAGCCTGAAACGGACGATAACTGGATTGACCGTGACGGGGTGCTTTGTAACGACATCGTCCTTTATCTGAGGCCGTCTCTGTTTTATAGGAGCGTTTTCTCCGCGATGATCGACTTGCGTCTCCAGCATGGCGGCCCATTTTTTCCGAGATTGCGCGTGAAGACAAGAAAAAAGCCCCACTCTTATGAGTGGAGCTTTTTCGGACCACTAAAAAAGCTAAGAGCCAGCTCGAAGCTGTTTTAGTACATGTCGCCCATGCCGCCGCCGCCGTGACCGCCGGGAGCCGGAGCTTCCTTCTTCTCGGGAATCTCGGCTACCAGGGCTTCGGTGGTGAGCATTAGGCTGGCGATGGAGCCGGCATTCTGCAGGGCGGTGCGGACGACCTTTGTCGGGTCGAGCACACCTGCTTTGACCAGGTCCTCGTACTCGTTGGTAAAGGCGTTGAATCCGTAGTTGGTCTCTTTGGATTCGAGCACCTTGCCGAGGATGACTGCGCCTTCTTCGCCGGCGTTCTCGACGATCTGACGCAGGGGCTCCGTGATGGCGCGCTTCACGATGTTGATACCGATCTGCTCATCGCCGTCGGCCTTCACCTTGTCGAGCGCTGCGGCGCAACGTGCCAGTGCAACTCCGCCGCCGGGGACAATGCCTTCTTCCACGGCTGCGCGGGTGGCGTGCATCGCGTCTTCCACACGGGCTTTCTTTTCTTTCATTTCGGTTTCGGTTGCGGCGCCGACTTTGATGACGGCTACGCCACCGACCAGCTTCGCCAACCGCTCCTGCAACTTCTCGCGGTCGTAGTCGCTGGTGGTCTTATCAACCTGGCTGCGGATTTCCTTTACGCGGCCTTCGATCTCAGCGTGCTTGCCCTTGCCTTCGACCACCGTGGTGTTGTCCTTGTCGATGGTGATCTTTTTGGCCTGGCCGAGATCGCTGATCTGAACGTTCTCGAGCTTAATGCCCAAGTCTTCCGTGATGGCCTTGCCGCCAGTCAGGATAGCGATATCCTGCAGCATGGCTTTGCGGCGATCGCCGAAGCCGGGAGCCTTGACGGCCGCGACTTGCAGCGTACCCCGAAGCTTGTTGACGACGAGAGTAGCGAGCGCTTCGCCTTCAACATCTTCCGCAATGATCAACAGCGGCTTGCCGGACTTGGCGATCTGCTCGAGCAGCGGGAGCAGGTCTTTCATCGAGCTGATCTTCTTTTCGTTGATCAGGATGTAGGCGTTCTCGAGTGCAACTTCCATGCGCTCAGGATCAGTAACGAAGTAGGGCGAGAGGTAGCCGCGGTCAAACTGCATGCCTTCGACGACTTCGAGCTGGGTCTCCAGAGTCTTCGACTCCTCGACGGTGATGACGCCGTCTTTGCCAACCTTCTTCATGGCCTCGGCAATGATCTTGCCGATGGTTTCGTCATTGTTGGCGGAGATGGTGCCGACCTGGGCAATCATTTCGCCGGTGACGGGCTTCGACAGCTTGTCGAGTTCGCCATTGACGCGGTTGCCTTCCTTGTCGAGTTTGCCGGCGATGATGGTGACGGCCTTCTCGATGCCACGCTTCAGGGCCATTGGATTGGCGCCGGCGGCAACGGTCTTGACGCCTTCGCGGTAAATGGCCTGGGCGAGAACGGTGGCGGTGGTGGTGCCGTCGCCGGCGACGTCGGACGTCTTGGAGGCAACTTCACGAACCATCTGGGCGCCCATGTTTTCCAGGCCGTCCCGCAGTTCGATTTCCTTGGCTACGGTGACGCCGTCTTTGGTGATGGTGGGCGAACCGAATTTCTTTTCGATGACTACATTGCGACCTTTAGGTCCGAGGGTGACCTTCACGGCATCGGCCAGAAGGTTGACGCCGCGGAGGATCGCCTGACGGGATTCTTCTCCGTGAACGATTTGTTTTGCCATTTGCGTTATCTCCTAAATATGTTTTGCAGGATTACCTGCGGGATTTCTTTTGAGCTGCCAGCGAGAGCGAAACCTGAAACGCTCTTCGCGGGATCCTTCGCTTCGCCTGAAAAGCGGCTCTGCTCAGGATGACGCCAGAGGGAGCAGAGTTATCTCTTCGAGCCGGCTAGTTCTTTTTTGGCCGGGCTGGCGGCGCCGGTGAGGATGCCGAGGACTTCTTCTTCTTTCATGATGATGAAGTCTTCGCCATCAATCTTGATTTCGGTGCCCGAATACTTGCCGAACAGGACGCGGTCGCCCTCTTTGACCGCGAGAGGAAAGGTCTTGCCTTCGTCGTTGGTGCGGCCTTTGCCGGTGGAGATGACTTCGCCCTCCTGCGGCTTGTCTTTGGCTGAGTCGGGGATGATGATGCCGCCGCGAGTGGTGGAAGCCTCTTCCACGCGACGGACCAGAAGGCGGTCATGGAGTGGTGAAAATTTCGCCATGTTTTGTAACTCCTTTCAAGGATTTAGAACGTTGTGCTGCGGTTGATTTTGTGTAAGCCTATGATTTGGTTGGGCTAGGAACCGCTGTTAGCAGTTGCGCCGATCGAGTGCCAATTCTAAGAGATGAGCAGGCAAATGTCAAGGGGGGCGTAAAACTATGAAAACTATACGGGGGATTTGGCGTTTGGATCGTCTTCAGACACCAATCCAGAGGGCGGCCTGAAGAACATGAACCTAGGTCGCTCCTGGTAAGCAAGGTCTTTAGCTTCATTTCGCAGTTTAGCGACGGAGTTCGAGAGATTGGCTTCTCTCATCGGCTTTATTCGGCCATCGCACTCTCATGTGGCATGCTTGTATTCCAAATCTTGGCGCTGTGGTTTCTCATGCACGCTTGCCGGATTGCGTTACCGCTGTCTGCAGCGGAAGTCGCATTCTCGTCGTTCGGTTCGGTACCATGATCCCCAATGCTCCTGCCAATGTTGGCAGCTTTCAATTTTTTACCTTTCTGGCACTTCGCTCATTCGGCGTCGGGAAAACGGTCGCCGCGGGCTTTTCCATCGTTTACTTTGTCGCTTTGACACTCCCCCTGTGGACTCTCAGCCTGCTTTCTCTCACTGGTTCTGCAGTGAGCCTGCGAACGAGTACATCGTCCATATAGTCTTTATACGACTTTCCACTACAGGCAAGGCGCGGAGGCGCCGCCGGCGCCGACCGGCTGGTAATACTACAAACAACTAACTGGACGATCGACTAGAGCTCGGGCTGAGCGATGCCTTTCGTGACAGCTTCATCGAGAAGCTGTTTCATTTGCCGAGTGGCCTCGCGGGCCCGTTCGCCCTGCTGGCGGCCTAGTTCACCTTGCTGCTCCCCGAGTCTGCCTTGTTGCTCTCCGAGGGCGCTCATTTCCTCGCCCAGCTTGCTCTGCAGAACGCCGGCGTGGGACTGGATTTCACCGATCTTGCTCTGCAGCTCTCCAATCTCGGATTGGATATGGCCGACCTGCTCCACGGTGGCGCCGGAGCTGAGTTGTCTCAATTCGGTTTTGAGTTTTTCGAGATCTGCCGTCATGTCGGGAACGTTCACTTTGACCTGTTGCATTTTCGCGCCAATTGCTTCCTGTTGTTTCCCCAGGGCCTCTTGTTGCTTGCCGAGTGCTTCCTGTTGCTTGCCCAGCTCTTGTTGCGGATCCCAAAGCTTCTTGGCGCGATCGATCGTAGCCTGGTCGCGAATGACGTAGGATTTTTCGTCGCTCTCAAACCAGATGAAGTCGCCGGGGATCAGTTTTCTAAGTTTCTCGACATGCCGGGCATCCTCCACCGAACCCGACATGGTAAGCGAATCAGTCTTACCGGAGACGATTACGAAGCGCTGTTCGTCGTCATAGCCGTAGTGATAGGAAAAGCCGCGATTGGAGGACTGGCTACGCCCTGTGGCGGGCGCCACCGGCGCCGTTCGAGCGTTGGGAGAATACACCGGACCGGCAACCGGAGGCGGGGGCGCGACGGCGGGAGCCGGCAGACGGGGAACCCCTTCGCGGTCGGTTCCGCTGATGGTTTCGTCGGGAGCCTGCGGGGCGGGAAACACATCCGACTGAGCATCTGGTGCGGACGTCAGGGTCGCGTCCGACGCCGGGGCCAGTGCAGGCGCCAGGGTGTCTGCGGACTGAGTTTTTGGCGCGGGACGCGGGGCAGGAGGCGGTGTCTGCGCTGGGGCGATTTCTGCACCCTGCGAACGCACGTCAGCGCTAGCCGGATGCGCGGAAGCAGCCAGATAAACTACTGAAATTGCCAGGGTGAGGACTACGACGGCAATCGATTTCTGCACGGCTATATTTCGTATTCCCATATTCTTCATACTCGAGGTGACCGGTCCTTTCCAGGAAAGAATTCGTTCGAATCGCTCTTCTGCCTGACGTTCCGCCTGGCCTGGCTTGGCCATCGCTACCCCCTGCCACCACACCCGTCGCGGCGCGGACTGCAACAATTCGAAGAATTCCAGTAAAGTTCTGGCGTAATCCTTACGGTCGGCCCCACCGGACAAGGCAGCCTCGTCGCTGGCTTGTTCCGCGAGGTCAGCAAGATGGCGGTCGAGCCACCAAGCCAGCGGGCTGAACCAGAAAATTGCACGATGCAGAAGCGAAAGATGCTGCGTGAGCGCGTCGTGCCGGGCGACGTGGGCCAACTCGTGAGCGAGCACCGCGTCCAACTTCGCATCGTCCCATTCGCGCCAATCGGCGGGCAGCAGAATGATGGACCGCAGCGCGCCCATGGTAAGGGGCACGGAAATCAATTCCGACTCAGCAGCCCGGAGAATAGGAGAAAGCTTCACCGTTCTGGCGCGGGAGGCAAGCTTAAGGGTTAGGCGCGGTTCGTCAATTTCTTGCGAGGCTCGCAGGAGGCGCCGGCTGAACCAAAGTCCTACGAAGAAGCGCACGAGAAGAAGCAAAGCTACCGCGAAATAAATCGCGGCGGCGAGTGCATTCCACCGAATCGCTGACCGCAACGATGGAGGGGCGGAGGCTGGTGTCGCAGGAGTGTCTGTTCGCGACGTTGCCTGGCCGCTGGCTGGGGCCAGCTTCGGCTTTTGTGCCTTTTGAGGGCGGAGCGATCGGTCGCCCGTCGCAGACGTGGCAATAGCCTGCATAACCACCACGTCGGTGGGAACGGATTGTGCTGCATGCCGGCCCCCAAGGAAAGCGCCGTCCATGCGAAGCCCAGACGGGCCGCTGTCGGGATGTTGCGGGAAGGCATTTTCGAGAAAAGCCGGAGCGGGGATCGCGAGCGGCGGCAACATCCATTGCAGCATCGGCATGGCAAGGGCTGCATAGAGCACTGCGGTCCAGGTGAACAGGCGCAGGGAAGCGGTTCTCACGCGAAAGCCAGCCAGCCCCGCACCCACGATCAAGCTCAGAAGCAGAGCCCGAACGGCGGGATTCAGCAGATGCGCGAGAACCTTTGTTGATGCTGGAACGGCGTCAAGGAGCATCATGGCGTTTCTTCCTTTTTTGTGAACTTTTTGGCGGAACTCTGTTTTACTGCGGCCGCTTTTTCGGCGATCGGTTTCTCGTCGATTCTGCGGGCCAGGCGCTCTAATTGTTTGCGGCTGAGCACCGCGCCGTCCACCATGCCGAGCACCAGTTCCTCGGCCGATCCGCCGCAGAAGCGGTCGATGATGCCCTTTACGGCGCGCACGGCAACGTTCTGGCGCGCGTCTGAGGCGCGGTAAATAAATGTGCGGCCTTCGGTCTCGTGCGCGAGATAGCCTTTTTCTTCCAGCCGACGAAGAACGGTGCGGATCGTGGAATCCTTCATCGGACGGGACGAGGCCAGCGCTTCGCGGCAAGCTTCCGAGGTGGATGGACCGTGGGCCCAGATGTAATCCATCACCAGTTGCTCGACCTCTCCCAAGTTCCTTAGACCAATCTGCCTTGTGTTAGTCATTGTAGCGTTACAATGTGTAACAGTTAAAGCTTTGGGCTGTCAAGAAAAAAGTGACTGGCGGCGCGGCAAGAAAAAGCTCCGTCGAGGTCGATGGCGGCGAGTTGCTTCGGATGGTTCGAGGCAAGTTCAAAACAATCAGCCGCCGGGAATCCTTCTTCATACTTGTCGGTGGCTGTGGGGTGGCTGAGAGTAAACATATTCTCACCCTTCCCCATCAAGAACAAAGAACGCGGAACTAATCATGCAAACCATCGTGTGTCTGCGCTGTAGACGGGAGATCGAGGCAGGACATAAGTCCGTAGCGGTGTACATGTTTGCCCAAACCGTCGGAGTGAGGCCGCGGCAAAAATCCGGAGCGCAGAGGATTTGTTTTTGTCCGCAGTGCGCAGTGTCGCTGGCGATGGGGATGCCGCCGGAGGGTGCCCTCAACCTGGCGGCCTGGAATATGATCCGCGACTTGGTGAGTGCGGAGGCTTCCCTGAATGAAGCAGCATGGGAAAGCCTGCGAGGCGTGGTGGGACTGCTGGGGTCGGGCGAGGGTTCGGCTGCGGATGCGCGGGCTCGATTCCGCAAGGCGGGGTAAACTGAAGTCAACCATGCCTCCCACGATTGGCAACGGAAAGATCTGCTACATCCAGATTCCGGCGACAGACATTGCCCGCTCGGCTGATTTCTACCACCGAGTCTTCGGCTGGAAGATCCGGCAACGTGAGCATGGCACCGCCTTTGATGACGGTGTCGGAGAAGTGAGCGGCGAATGGGTTCTGGATCGCCTGCCCGCCACCGAGCCCGGTCTGCTCGTGTACATCATGGTTGATAGCGTTGCCGCAACTGTCGAGGCGATCATCGCGAACGGGGGCGAGATCGCGCAGACGGTCGGTGCGGATGCTCCTGAGATTACTGCGAGGTTCCGCGACCCGGGCGGAAACGTCATCGGAATCTACCAGGAACCAGGGTGAGACAAAGCATCCCGGCAGCGGCCGGGGCTTCTGGGTGGCCGCGCGATTTCTCTTCAACGACAACGATCGCGCCAAATAGCGCAGCGAGAGACGTAGCCCGCTACCTCTCTACTCTACAGCTCAAACCGGGTGTGATATTTTCGACAGTGATGAACAAAAAATTTCGCGTCTTTGCCACTTGCGACATTGGAGAAGCGATTGACCTGCTGCGCCAGCGGGGCTATGAGGTCGAAGTCTATCAGCATCCGGAAGCTCCGCCGAAAAGTCTGATTGTCGACAAGATAAAGTCGGGGGTGGACGGCCTGATCACGACGCTGCGCGATCCGATTGATGCGGAAGTGTTTGAGGCCGGTAAGGGCAGGTTGAAGGTTGTGGCGCAAATGGCGGTCGGATTTGACAACATCAACCGGGCCGACGCCAACCGCTACAAGATTCCCTTCACCCATACCGCCGATGTGTTGACGGAAGCGACGGCAGAATTTGCCTTTTTCATGATGGGGACCCTGGCGCGGAAAATGTGGACGGCGGAGCATCTTACGCGCGAGAACCAGTGGGGATACTGGCATCCCTATTTACCGTTTTTGGGAGATGAAGTTACCGGCAAGACCGTGGCCGTGATTGGGACCGGGCGCATTGGTCTGGCATTGATCAAGAAATGCGTTGGGTTCGATATGAATGTTCTCTGCTATGACCCGGCATATGAGAATCAGGCGTTTGTGACGACCATTCAAGAGATCAACGATCTGCGGCAGGCCAGAGGACTGACCAGAGAAAAGGCCTGGATCAAATACGTCCCCTTTGAAGAGGCATTGCGGGGCGCGGATTTTGTCAGCGTTCATGTGCCGCTGCTGCGGGCGGCGGAGAGTGCGACGCCGACGTTTCATTTATTCAACCAGAAAAATTTGCGGCTGATGAAATCGACCGCGTATCTGGTGAATACTTCGCGGGGGCCGGTGGTGGAGGAAGCGGCCCTGGCGCGAGCGCTGCGAGAACACTGGATTGCGGGGGCTGCCTTGGATGTCTATGAGAAGGAACCGTTGCCGGAGGATTCTCCGCTGCGCGACCCGGCGATTGCCGACCGCTGCCGTTTGTTGCCGCACTTTGCCAGTGCCGCCCGGATCACTCGACTATCGACCGATCCGGATAAAGGCATGGCGGGACGGTGTGCCCAGGGGTTGATTGACGTGCTCGAGGGCAACTACGGCGGCAATGTCACCAAGATGCCCTATGTGGTGAATAAAGAAGGGTTTGGGGCTTAGTCTCTGGTTTTGGGAATCGACGCTGGGATTTTCTGGTTCGATGCATTCGGACGTTTCATCGTTCGGCCGCCTGCGGCTTCGGCGTACAATGCGCGTACAATATGGGCATAGGTTATGAGGTCAAGGATCGGAATGAATAAGCGATGGTTGTGGGTTCTTGCTGGTGTGGCGATTTGTACTTCGGGGCTGTGGGCGCTGGATTCCGATGGCGGGCCGCAGTTGAAGCTGGTTCCGGCCCCCAAGGAAGTGCAGCTACGCGATGGCGGGTTTCAAGTCAGGCGGCGGACCAAGATTTTCGTGCAGCTCGGGCATCAGTCCGAGGATCGAATTGCCGCGGAAACGCTGGCCGAAGAGGTGGCCGATCAGTCCGGGTTAAGACTTGACATTCTGGGCATGAAGGCCGCGGGCAAGGCGGAGGGCGGCGCGATTGTACTGGCTCGACTGCAGGACGCGCGGGTGCGGCGGTTCCTGGCGCGGAACGGACTGAGAGCCGACGACGTGGTGGGTCAGGATGGTTACCTGCTCTTTTCCGACAGGTCGCATCTGATCGTGGCGGCCAACACCGGCCAGGGTTTGTTTTATGGAGTGCAGACTTTGCGGCAGTTGCTGCGGTCCGACGCGAAGGGTTTGATGTGTCCGGCCGTCGGGATTCGTGACTGGCCTAGCTTGGAACGACGCGGCGTGCAGAATGACCTGAGCCGCGGAGTGCCTCCCGAATACCTGAAGAACATGTTCCGCAGGCCGCGAGGGTAGTACCAGGCGAACGCCTCGTTCCGGGTTCAGGCGGGCCTCCGGGACGGGCTCCATCTTTTCCCGCTTTTCCGGCGTAGCCAACGCCGAGCTGTTTTCGGGTGCGCTTCCTGCGCTGGGGGCACTCTCTGGAAGCGACCTGGCGGCGCGTTTCGTGCCACTCCCCCGGCAGTTTTTCCCACCCGATCGCATAGAATCCATACATGTTTTCTGAGCGCACTCACTGGAAGCTGGCGCAGAACCGGTTTGCGCAGGCGCTGGAACAGGTACGCGGACGCGGAGCGAAAGTTCTCGATCTCACGGTTTCAAACCCGACGCGAGTCGGATTGCATTATGAAGAGCAGACGATTCTGGGGGCGCTGGCGTCACCCTGCTCGCTGGATTACGATCCGCAGTCGAAGGGGCTCGGCGAGGCGCGAGCGGCAGTGGCGAGATACTACCGCGAGGAGCATAACGTTTCCTCTCTGGATGCGGAGCAGATCGTTCTTACTACCAGTACGAGCGAAGCCTATTCGTTTGTGTTTCGCTTGCTGTGCAACGCGGGCGATGAGTTGCTGGTGCCGCAGCCAAGTTATCCGCTGTTTGAGTTTCTCGCGGATTTCGAGGACGTGAGGTTGATGCCCTATGAGCTGATCTACGACCATGGATGGCTAATGGATTTTCCATCCATGGAGAAAACGGTGACGGCGCGGACGCGGGGCGTGGTGGTGGTGCATCCCAACAATCCGACGGGATCCTATGTCCAGGCTGGGGAAGTGGAGATGTTGAATTCGTTTTGCCGAGCGCATCAGCTAGCTGTGATTGCGGATGAGGTGTTTCTAGACTACCGCCTCGGCAGCACGATGTATGCCAGCTTTGCCGGGAATCGCGAAGTGCTGACCTTTACGCTCAGCGGGCTGTCAAAGATTGCGGCGTTGCCACAGATGAAAGTTGCGTGGCTAGTGACGAGGGGGCCGGCGGCTGAAGCTGCCGAGGCGATGGGGCGGCTGGACGTCATTGCCGATACTTATCTTTCGATGAATGCGCCGGTGCAGTGGGCGACGCCGACCCTGCTGGAGCAAAGGAAAAACATCCAACCCCAATTGCGGGAGCGGATCAAGGCGAATCTGGCGGAGCTTGACCGGCAACTGGCGGCGCAGAAGGCCTGTCAGCGTCTGGGCGTCGAGGGTGGTTGGAACGCGCTGTTGCGGGTTCCGGTGACCCGGTCGGATGAGGAATTGGCGATTGAACTATTGCTCGAAAACTCGGTGCTGGTGCATCCCGGGCACTTTTATGATTTCCCCAGCGATGGATACTTGGTTCTGAGTTTGATCGCGCCCACGCGAGAATTCGCCGCAGGGGTAAGCGCGGTGCTGGAAAAATTGAGTTGGTCCTAGGCGAGGCGGTTGAGCCGGGCTCGGCAGACGTCGGAGGATGGCAGTTCCTCCGTTCCTCCAGGGGATGCCGCACCCGGGAAATGGATGGGCGCCGCCAGAGCTGAAACTTCAGCTGCTTTCCATTCCAACCCTACAACCTCCGTGCTCATCCTAAGTTGGCGCTACTGGAGGAGAACTATGCAATCTGGAAGTAAATATGTAGCTTCGTTGTTTCTCTCTGCGGCACTGATGGCGCCCGTGGGTGCCTTTGCCATGGCCGCACCACAGGATGATCACGAACGGCACGAGGAGCAAGCCCGACGCGTGTACGATCCCTATCACAAGGACTATCACAACTGGGACAGAATCGAGGATGATACCTATCGGCACTGGCTGGAAGGACGGCACGCGGCCTACGTCGATTACGAACACCTCAAGAAGAAAGAACGGCGGGAGTACTGGGATTGGCGGCACAACCATGAAGAGCATCGCGATCGATAAAAATGTTTCCGCGTTACGAAACGGTGGGGGATGGGACCTCCGCCGTTTCGCATTGTTGGCACGGGAATTCTAGCGTTTCGCCAGGAACGGGTTGGTTTCGCGTTCCTCACCAATCGTGGTCAGCGGCCCGTGGCCGGGAACAACCACGGTTTCGTCCGGCAAGGCTAGGACCGTGTCGTGCAGGGAATCGAGGATCTTCGCCATCGAACCGCCCGGCAAATCGGTGCGTCCAATGGAGCCTCGGAACAGTGTGTCTCCGGCAATCAGCTTCTTGTCGGCAGCGAAGTAGAGGCAGATGCTGCCCTCGGTGTGGCCTGGCGTATGCAGGATGCCGGCGGTGAGCGATCCCGCGGTGACGGTTTCTCCGCTGGTGACGCTGCGGTCGATTTCTACCTTTCCCGGAGAAACCATGCCGATCCACGCGGCTTGCACGTCGAGCATTTTCAGAAGGGCGTAGTCGTTCTGGTTGAGGAGGATGGGAGCGCCGGTGGCGGCGCGGAGCTTCATGGCCCCTCCCACGTGGTCGATGTGGGCGTGGGTGATGACGATTTGCTTGACCTGGAGATCATGTTTGCGGATGAGCGCGAGAACTTCTTGAAGGTCGTCGCCCGGGTCGATGACCATGGCTTCGCGGCTGGTTTCGTCGCCGATGACGGAGCAGTTGCACTGTAGCGGACCGACGGGAAGGATTTCGTGAATCATGCGTCTATTGTAGTCAGTACCGAGTACCGAGTACCGAATTGCACCGGTGGCGACCCTATCGGATCGCCACTTGCCGCGCGAGGCAGGCTGGGGAGACAATACTGGCCGCGTGATGGGGGAGGGCTCTGTGGCAGCAAAATATCGGCAGCACGGTTATCAGGACCGGGATCAGGAGCCGCGCAAAGGATCGTTCGAGAAATCCGGTGCGGCACCCCCGAAGAAAGACAATACTTTTGGCCCCAGGCCGGTGAATTTGCCGGGTACGCATGCGGTTTCACGATGCACGCAATGCGGCACAGTTTTGCCCGGGATGCCGTCCACCGGGCAATGCCCCAAGTGCGGGTTTGAACTGCATTCGTGCAAACAGTGCACTTATTTCGATCCGGGGAGCCGGTTTGAGTGCATGCAGCCGATAAAGGAGCGCATTGCAAAAAAGGATGCGCGCAATGAGTGCGCGTTGTTTGAGATTCGTGTGACCAGGGAAAAGCAAACGTCGACGCCTGCCAGTTCGCGGCCCAATGATGCCCGGCAGGCGTTTGAGAATTTGTTCAAGAAGTGAACCTCCCCGCCCTGAAGGGGCGGAGATTCCTAGACTACGCACAGCGCTACTCCGCTCACGTTAGCGTCTAGCGGCTCATTCCGAGCCGATATGTTGACTGCTGCGTTGTGGTCTGCATGGTCCTGATACCCACAGGACAGGCACGCAAAATGTGCCTGGGTCTTGCGGTTATCGGGATGCTTGAATCCACACTGCGAGCAAATTTGACTTGTATACTTCGGGTCTACAGCAACCAACCGTCTACCAGCTTCTGCCGCTTTGTATCGGAGTTGCCGAAACCATTCTGACCAACTGCAATCTAAAATCTGTTTGGCTAGCTTGCCACGAGACATTCCTGAAACATTGAGCCCTTCCACCTTAACCGTTCCACACTTTCGGATGACTGCGGTGGAAAGCTTGTGCAGGAAATCACGCCTGCGATGGGTGATGCCCTGGTGAACCTTTTGTAGCAGCAAGACAGCCCTGCGTCTCCGCTTGCTGCCCTTCTTGCGCCTGGCGACACGACGCTGCGCTCTGCGGAGTTCCGCCTGCGTATTCTGGTAGATTCGTGGGTTCGGAATCTCGCTGATGGAGACAGAGGTTATACAACTCTCGGCAAACATCGAGAGTGCGGGCCAGTGCATAGCGTTGGGATTTGTTGGGCTCCAGTTTGTAGCGATACGCTTTTAGCATTGACCCTTGACCCTCCTCTCCAAAAGCGGACATCCGGGGGACTCCAGTTGTGTTCGTCTTTTGTTCGCCTAGCTTAGCCTAGCACAATCCCTATTGCCTGCACAATATTTGGTTGTTCGTCTTGTTCGTCTTGTTCGTCTGTCAGGGCGCCTCAATCCTCAATCAACATCTTGAAAGCGTACACTGAGCAGCAAAAGACTCCCCTCTGACGTGGCTGCCAAGTCGCTTATATCCCCGCCCTGAAGTCCGGTGTTTTACGCTCACGAGGATAACCACGGAGGGCAGTGAGGTTCACTGAGCACCCCTACAGCACCCTTGTGCCGGGCAAAGCAAAACCAGCGTTGCTTTGCTCCGCGGACGGCCCTCCCCGCACCAGACAAAAACCGGCATAGTCAAACCACGCTCCTCAAACCACGCTCGAGCCTACGGTTTTTGCGTCGGCCTTATCAGGATTTCACTCACGAAGGACTGCGGGGCTTGGGTGACGAGCATGGCTACGGCATGAGCGACGTCGTCGGGCTGCAGCATTTTCTTAACGTCTTTTCCGGTGTGCGGGCCGAGTTCGGTTTCAGTTGAGCCCGGGCAGATTACGGCTGCGCGAATGTTGTGGGGACGCAGTTCTTCCGCGATGGAGTAGGTCAGACCATTGAGTCCCCACTTGGAGGCTGCGTAGGCTGCGCCCCTGGGGAGCGCGTTTTTTCCGGACAGGGACGAGATGTTGATGATGTGTCCGGAACGAGCGCGAATCATCAGAGGAACGAAGGCGCGGAGGGAAAAATAAACGCCCCGTAAGTTGGTATTGAGCGTGAGCTCCCAGTCCTCGGGCGGAAGTTCGTGCAAAAGTTTGGTGAATCCGCCGACCCCGGCATTGTTCACCAGGATGTCAAGGCGAGCGAAGGTGCTGTCGACACGGGCCGCGGCATATTCGAGTTGATGGAGCAAGGTGACGTCGCAGGGGATGACTTCGGTTTTGCCGCCTGCGGCAACAATCGCCTGCGCCGTGGAGTCGAGCGCGGACTGCGTGCGTCCGCAGAGCACAGCGGTGGCGCCCAGTTTTGCCAGCTGGCGCGCAATGGCAGCGCCGATTCCGCGGCCCGCCCCGGTGATGACTGCGACTTGCCCGATCAGAGGCTGCCCGGTGTCCATATAAAAGGCCCTCCCGCGAGTCGATTCGCTGCGGCCCGTGCAGATCAGAAACATCCGGCGCGTCCGCTATCCGCATCTTAGCAATAAATGGGAGGGCGATTGGGAACTTGCTTGCCTTCGGCGGAAGAGGTACTTATAATCCGGCAACCGGGAAAAAGGGTTAGGCGCCTTTGCCTCCAGCCCGTTCCTCTTTTTTTCCGGCGCCCTGCCAGGAAGGCCGGCATTCCAAAGCAGGATCCGGACGCAAAGCGGTCCAGACGGAATGCAGTTGCTGCTAGTTTAAGGAAAACGTTTCCCAAAAAAGCTAGTTTCTGATGTTCCAAGGAGCCATACTGATGAAAAAGATTCTGCTTACGGTTGTGCTTGGGGTTGCGGCGGTCGCGGTGGCACACAATACTGCGCAGCCGGCTCCCGGACAATCGGCCACCCCGTCCACGCAGGGACAAACGCCGGGTCAGGCGCAGCCCGCAGCCTCCCCGGTGATCAAGGATCCGGCGGAGTACAACGCCTACGTAGCCGCGGTGCAGGCGACAGATCCCAATGCGAAGATCAGCGGTCTGGAAGCGTTTCTCAATCAATACCCCAACAGCGTCATGAAGAATCAGGCGCTGGAAATTCTGATGCAGACCTACCAGCAGGCGGGTAACGCTAAGAAGACGATGGACACGGCCACAAAGCTGGTAACGGCAGACTCGTGTAACGTGCGCGCGCTGGCGCTGTTGGCGTACTTTGATCGGGTCATGGCCCAGGGCGGAGATCCGAACGCCAAGCAGATGCTCGTAGACGGCAAGAAATACGGCCAGCAGGGACTCGATTGCCTGCCGAAGTTCACCAAGCCGGACGGTACTTCGGACGCGGACTTTCAGAAGACAAAAGACCAGATGACCGCAATTTTCAATGCCGCCCTCGGAATCGCGGCGCTGACGGACAAAGATTACCCCACCGCAGTGCCGGCTTTACGAAAGGCGGTGGACGCCAATCCAACGGATTTTAGCGTGGTGTATCCTCTGGCCCTGGCCTATCTAGGGCAGGCGCCGCCCGACCCCCAAAATGGGATCTGGTTTGCGGCGCGTGCGGCGGCAGTGGCTCCGGGGGCGGCGCAAGCGCAGATTGAGAAATACGCACGCTCGCAGTACGTGAAATTTCACGCGGCGGACGACGGCTGGGCGGAATTGCTGGCTGCGGCCAAAGCCAACGGTCCACAGGTTGCGATCAAGCCCGCGCCTTCGCCGGCAGAGCAAGCGCACAGCATGATTCTGGCAACACCTCCGGACAAAATGGATTTCGCCACCTGGGAGTTTGTGCTGACCAACGGCAGCCAGGAGGATCAGGACACGGTGTGGAATGCGATTAAGGGCAAGGCGGTGCAGATGAATGGCGTGATCATCAGCACCACTCCTAACGAGTTCACGATTGCCGGCAGTTCCGATGACATCGAGCTGAAGAAGGGGGACATCACTCTGAAGTTCGAAGACAAAGTTCCGGTCAGAATGATTCCGAAGGACGGAGCCAGCTTCGACTTCCAGGGCGTGCCGGCATCCTACACCCCGAACCCCTTCATGATGGTTATGGAGAAGGGAACACTGCTGCGGCAAAAAGCGTCGCCGAAACCGCCGGTGCACCACAAGCCGGCCGCCCAGTAACGGATGGTTTCGATCTCGAAAAAGGCAGCCCGCTGGGGCTGCCTTTCGTCCTTGCGCGTCGGATCACCGGCGGCGAAGCGGGCCAACAGCAGGTTTCTTGCCGTCGCGCGGGCTTTCGCCACGGGTCAGACTCCGATCCGGTGACGCCCTTTTTAAAGGGCGACCTTTAACCAACAGTCTTCAACGAACAGTCTTTAACGGACGATCTTTTTTTCCAAGGTGACAGGTCGGGTGCTGCGGGGCGGGCGTTTCACGCCATCGCGCAGTTGGCGCACGTCAATCTTCAACTCGTTGATGGTGCGGCTGAGCGTGTTGCGATGCATGCCCAATTCTCGCGCGGCGCGACATTGGTTACCCTTGTTCTCCTGGAGCACGGTCAGGATGAAGCGCTTCTTGAATTCGCGCACTCCTTCGGAATAAAGAATATTGCTTCTGTACATTTGCAGGATCAGTGCTTCCAGTTGATCTTTCACGATGCGTCTCTCTTTGACTATGAATTTTCACTGCACCGCGACCTATTTCGGCGGGGAAGCATGGGAGCCCGTAAACTTCTGCGGAGCCTGATGGACGAGATCCAAACCCTGATAGAAGCGAGCGCGCAGCTCGGAGGGAGCCAGCCAGATCGCCGCCCGCCCCATAACCAGGAAGTAGGGCGCCATTTGCGAATTCTGCAGGAGCTTCGAAGTTGGCTCGAACGCCGTCATACCCATCAGGATCACCGCCACCATCAACCCGCCCTTCAGCAGTCCCAGAATCGCCCCAAGGAAACGGTCAAAACCGCTGAGGCCGGATTCCTTCATCACCCAGCGAGCGATCCTGGCGGCTATGCCGAACAGGAGCACGATGGTAAAAAAGATGACGAGGAAGCCAAGAATCTCAGCCAGCCACTCATTCTTCAAGAACCTCTCGAACCACTCCGCCAGGCTGTGGTACTGCCAGGCAGCCAAGATGTAGCCCGCGATCAGTCCCGCCATCGTGAGGGCCTCGGAAAAGAAGCCCTGCATGGCGGCCGTGACCACGTTCAGCAGCACCACGGCACAAATGATCCAGTCCGCCAGGGTCATAACGTGCTCCTGCCGGTGGAGATGGTAGCAGACACCCGGTTACACATCCAGCTTGTGACCCGTTAGCTGGAAATATGCCTCAAGGTACTTTTCACTGGTGTGAATGGCCACCTCTGGCGGCAGAGCCGGAGCCGGAGGTTGCTTGTTCCATTGAATTTGCTCGAGGTAATCGCGAACGTATTGCTTGTCGTACGAGTCCTGCGGCTGTCCCGGAGCGTACTTGTCAGCGGGCCAGAAGCGGGACGAATCTGGAGTGAGGACTTCGTCGGCCAGGGTGATTCCCTTGGCGGTTCGTCCAAATTCAAACTTGGTGTCGGCGATGATGATGCCGCGCTGACGGGCATAGGCTGCGGCCTTCTTGTAGACGCGCAAGGTGAGATCACGAAGATGACTGGCAGTTTCAACCCCCACAATCTTGCACATCTGGTCGAAGGAAATGTTCTCGTCATGGCCGGTCGTCGCTTTCGTGGACGGCGTGAAGATGGGCTCGGGGAAGGCGTCGGATTGTTTTAGGCCCGCTGGCAGCGGGATGCCAGAAACCGCGCC